>Ga0081534_100093_pt1 | contig 32491 bp, 37 predicted proteins | sample MonGeyMetagenome_FD_71019 | JGI IMG/M metagenome (GOLD analysis project Ga0081534, IMG submission 71019) | Hypoxic/sulfidic aquatic microbial communities from Monarch Geyser, Yellowstone National Park, USA - MG (SPAdes) v1 (version 2) | ecosystem: Environmental > Aquatic > Thermal springs > Hot...
GCTTAGGGCCGGCGTCCGCCGTGCGGGGAAAAAGAGGGGGGCTATTCCCAGTCTGCCGGCTCCATATCAATAGGTTCCATGTCGATGTCGGCGGGCCTGCACTCGGCGAGGCGGAGCCCAACGCGCTCCGTGGCCCCGGGGCGCCAGGGCACATCGCGGGGTCCCTGCGGTAGCCGTCCGCGCAACGGTTCGTACATGCGACGTAGCACCGCCCGAACTCCAACTCCTCCATCTGCGCCTCCGCGGCACAGATGAGTTGAACCGCCCCTCAGCGGATCCGCCAGCGCTTACAGGAGTAGCTCAGAAAAGACTTGACAGGGGGGCTAGCCCCCTGTCAAGGCTGATTTGATGTTGTCCCTGTAAGGAGGCGGGAAATGGAGAGCTGGCCGACGGGAGGAAAAAGGGCTGGGTTTGCCGGCGGGAGGCTCGCTACTTCCTCCTCCTCAGGGCTACGGCCGCGGCCGCCGCTGCGGCCAGGGCTATGAGGGCTGCGGTGTAGGGGCTCACCGGCGCCGCCTCCACCTCAGGCCTGCAGAGCTCCCTGGTCTCCACGGCGATGTAGACGGAGCCGTCGAGGCCCGCCTTGGACGTGGCGTTGCACAGCTCCACGGAGCCTAGGGGGTTGGGTAGGCCCAGCGCGTCCCTCACCACCGTCCTGTACACGGCCTCGAAGAAGGGCCTGTAGACCCCGGGGGCGCTCACCCTCAGCGCGGCGACGGTGGGCGTGTACTCCACGCCGTCCACGGCGGTCGAGTTAAGCCCTATGAGGGAGCCAGCGTCGGCCCATCCCTCCCACCTCTCCACGCCCTCGACCTCCACGTGGTACTGCCTCACGGAGTAGGAGACCTCGACCTTTATAGGCCCCTCCACCTCGACAGCCGAGGCGTTGGGCCCCACGAGCCTCGTCCCGTTGCCCAGGTACACCACCGAGGGGAACCTCAGCACGGCGCCCCTCGGCATCCAGCCGGCCGTCCCGTTCACCGGCGCCTCGACCTCCACGTAATAGTACGTCTCGGCGTACTGCGCCGTCAGCGTCATGGGCCCCGCCACGCGCCACTCCCTGGCCGAGGTGCCGTTGATCAGCAGAGCCTTGAACAGCGTCCCGTTGCCCGGCATCCAAGGATCCGGCAGGTCCACGGCGAATGTCGAGCCGGCGTCGGCCCAGACCTCCGTCGAGTTTGCGGGCGCCTCCAGCCTCACCAGGTACTGCCTCGAATAGGCCACCGACACGTCCACGGGCCCGTAGACCGCCATCGAGATGGCCGTCCCGTTGAGCGGCGTCCCGTTGACCGCCCGGGCCACGAGCCTCGTCCCGTTGCCCAGATATACCACGGCCGGGACGCTCAGAGCGGCCCCCCTCGGCATCCAGGTCTCGTTCACGCCCAGAGGGGTCTCGACGCGGACGAGGTAGAACACACGAGTGTAGTTGACGCGGACGGACTTGGGGCCGTCCACGAACACCGCGACGGCGCCGGCCTCGAGCATGGTGCCGTTGGCGTAGGCGATGGGCGGAGGCGTCCAGACGAGCGTCCCGTTGTAGGGCGCTACCGCCGTCACGGAGGTGCCGTTGGGCAGGAGGAGCTCCACGGGGTACTCGGTGCAGTAGACCGAGACGGGCCCCAGGACGCGTATCCACCCGCCGCCGAGCGGCGAGTACTCGCCGGACGCCTCGGCAACGCCGTACCGGCAGGAGGCGTTCAGATTGATCATGGCGAGGTAGGGCAGCTCCACGGCGCGGCCCGACAGCCTCGCCGGCACCGTGGGCCATTGGTAGACCGTGGCGTTGCTCCCCGTGTCCCCCGGCAGGACGTACACCCCAGACCATGTGAGGTCGGCGTCGGCCCAGGTCGCGTCCAATCCGGGGTTCACTCGGAACAAGTAGGGAACAGATTTCTTCCTGGGAAGCGTTACGAGCACATCCCCAGGCTCCATGGCCTTGAGGACGTACCTCGGCGGGGCCATCACGGTGTCGTTGCCTATGAGGAGCAGGACTGAGCCGAGGGGCTTGAGGGGCCTGCCGGGGTAGTTCGTCTCGATGAATGCCGCCGCGGTGGCCATGAGCGGGTCGGCGTAGGGCCCCGTGTAAAGCACGGCGTCGGAGCCGTTGACGTAGAACGTGTGGAACAGCTGCCCGTCCACGTAGACGTCGACTGCGCTGGCCGTGGCGTTGTACGGCCTCACGTCGACGGTCACGTTCCGCGGCGGATTCGGCATGGGGACGCACTTGACGGGAGCGCCGATGCCGGCAAATACGGGCAAAAGACTGTTGAAGCCCACGCAGAAGAGCCTCGTGCCGAGGTCTCTCGACGTGACGTTGTAGAGCATGCCGAATAGGTTCACCACCGTGTTGTTCACTATCGTGTTGTTGATCTTGAGTTGCTCCCCCGTAATCATCTCATAGTGCTCGGGCCCGCTGGCCGTGATGCCTCCGGTGAAGTTCGTCCCCACCAAGACGAGCTTGTAGATGTAGACGTCGGAGTAGGCGACGGCGTAGTAGGCCATCACGTAGTCCATGCGGGCCCTGGGCGACGAGGGGCACGTGTAGTTGTAGAAGCCGTTCCCCAAGGCCTTCAGGTAGCTGACGTTCAGCACGGGGCCGCCGCCGGACTTGATGGTGGCGAACAGGCCGTAGAAAATCGCGACGGGCTTTCTTTCCCATATATCCGTGAAATGTATGCGGTAGACGTACCACTCGACGTCCGTGCGGGGGTTCACGTTCGTGATGTTGAACAACGCCGTGGCCCTCGTGTAGCTGTATTCGATGCCGGTGCCGTTGGGGAGCCACGGCGAAGCTTCCATGCCGGGGTTCAGGCCGCGAAAGACTATGCCGATGTACTGACCGTTCACGTATTCCTGCACGGCCCCATTTACGTATACAGCTTCGCCGAACCGCGCGTGTCCGATGTAGACCGTGTGGTTGTCGATCGGCATGTAGTACTCGAACTGGGCCGCGGCGAGGGCGGCCAGCGCCGCCAGCAAGCAGATCAACATTCCCACCCTCATGTAAAACCCTACGTGGGGATTTAAAAAGAACCGTCTTTTTGGTTCTTATCCGCTATGACTTCCTTTGCTCACAATGCACGAAATTGTCACTTCCCAATTGGGCTTCGTTATATCCACACGTCTTTCCATTCGGATCCATCACGTGGTAGTCATGGCCGTCGACGGTGACGGTGTCCACCGCCACGTATGTGGTGTAGGTCTTGACTTGGCCGCATCCCATCTCGGTCACGTTGTAGGCCTTGTCGACCGTCACCGAGTACCCGTTGGTGTAGTTCTGCAGATTTGAGTGCACCTCGCCCGCCGGCTTGGCGACGTACGTCGGGACGCAGTCGGGCAAAGGCGCTGCGTGCCATACAATCTCCGGCGGCGGCGGTATGTACTGTATTACGCCCCATCCGTAGAAGGCGTCGTAGGAGACCGGCTTTCCGTCGAGGTAGAGCGCCAGATAGCCGGCGAAGGTGTAGTTCTGGAGGGTTGTGCAATCGGTGGGGAGACCCGAGATGGGCGAATAATCGCATGCCTTGAACGTGGAGCTCACGGTGGAGTTGATGGACAGCTTGAGGGTGTAGACGTAGGCGCCCGGCATGACGTACTTATAAAGTATCTTGGCGAACGATGAGTTGACCCAGTGTTCCGCCGGCCCCGTGTACCCGCTGCCGTAATAATCCAGGTAGTAGCTGTCCGGCGCGTAGCCTACGGCGTACGTCCTCCCGTCCCAATACACGGCGAGCCTGAGCGCGTTCAACGTCGCGGACGGCGGATTGGCGTAGTCGGGATACGTGGGCTGCCCTCCGATGTATACGTTGTATAGGTACTGGCCGTCTCTGTAGACCGAGACCGTCATGTTGGGGTTGAACACCAGCTTGATCTTGCTGTATACTGGGCTGTAGGTCGTGATCGTCCTGCCGGGCCAGAGCGTGATGTTGGTGAGCTCGCTGCCTACTTGGCACTGCAGCTCCCACCAACTCCCGTCGAAGGGCAGTTTGTTCTCGGGATTCTTGCTAACGAGATCGATGACGTAATTCGCGCTGGTATCTATGGTGCAGTAGCCCGTGCCGACGTACCAATTGGCCCAGTTGACCGTGGCGGTGGATACGTCGCGCGACCTCCACGTGACCACCGCGTAGGCCTTGTACCCCACGAACCAGTTGTTCACTATGTAGTCGTACACCCTATGCACGGCGATGAAGTAGTGGGAGTCGATGTAGACGGGCATGGCCCCCGCCGTCGGGTAGAAGTCTATGTAGTAGGCGCCGGGGCTCGAGAACACCCGCGTCTCGATGCAGCTATCGCCCATGCCGCAGGTCGGGTCGGCCCACTGGACGACCAAGCCGCTGGAGTTGACGAAGGCGTGTACGCCGTAGGTCTGGAACGGCGGAATCACCCCGAACGCGTTGCCGAACCAAGGCCCGCCCGGCATGACGTAAAGCGCCTTCGACGTCGAGTAGCTGGCCGTGGGGAACGGGGCGTTTCTGAGCAGAACCCAGCCGCTCCACTGGGTGAAGCCCCTCTTGAACGGCACCACGACGTTTGTGCCCGGCGCTTGGCACGGCGGCCCGGTAATCCAGAGGAGCGGCCCAGTCCAGCTGAGGGTCAACGTGCCGTTCATGCCGGTGGAGTTGACTTCGACGGTCGCCGTGAGCAGGCCCTGCGGGATCGGCATGCTGAAGTTGGCGGGAGGGCCGTCGTAGAACTTCACGTTGTTGATCCATATCTGGAGCGTCTCGTTCCAGTAGATGTAGATGTTCATCCAGCGGTAGACCTCGCTGAGGGTGCAGTCGCGCGTGCCGGGCGGCGTGAAGGGGCCGCCGTAGGGCCACTTCGACGCGAAGCCCGTGTAGGTGACCGTCCCGTTGGGTATTATGGTGGCCGCCCTGAACGAGGGCTCTCCGTTGACGAATAGGCCGTAGCCGCTGGGCGGGGCGTCCGTCACCATATAGGGGTACTTGCCCACGTTCTGCAGATCCACATCCAAGGAGCCGAAGCGGAAGAAGGCCGACAGCACGGGCACGTGGGCGTAGAACGCGTAGTCGGCCACGTAGTCGGCGTAGGAGATCAGGGCCTCCTCCAGCGAGGTGAGATCCGTCTTTATGCTGGCCTGCCTCTTGAGGCATATGACGGCGAAGGACTCGGCCCTGGCGGCGAGCCCGTGCTTGGCCACTATGGTCACGTTGGCGCCGCAGGGCACGGCGACCGGCCCCCCGCTGTAGTTGAGCCAGGCTGGGCCGTCCAGCTGAGCCCCCACCGGGATCCGGATGCCGTCGTACGCCACGTACTCCACCTCGACCGGGCCGAACGCGGGTTTAGCGCCGAGCCAGACGTAGCTGCCGTTGAGGGGCCTGACGAGGGGGTAGACCGCCGCCGCGCCGTAGTCCGCGACCCTCTGGGGGTTGAAGTACATGAGCATAACGGCTGCCGCCGCAACCAGCACCGCCGCTATGATCACCGACACGACGAAGTTGGGAACCTCCTCCAGCATGGAGGGAGGGGGGTGCTTGTGCAAGATGATTCGAAAAAAGGGCCTTTCCCTACCCTCCGTAGCTCGCCATGAAGCTGGCCGGCGGCACGTTGGTCGTGTTGACGGGCGGCGCCTGTATGCCGGAGGGCAGCACCGCGTTGGCGAAGACGGCGCCCAGCGACGCCGGCATCAACGTCCCGAGGGAGAGGTCTACGGTGTAGCTCCTGGAGACCGCGTATATCCTGTATATCGTGTAGGTGTAGTTTTTCGCGATCTGCGGCACGTTGTAGCTGACGTCCTGTATGTTCTTCAGCGAGTTCGACAGGGCAGTCCTCGCATCGTTGTTGGACTTGATGTAGTCGATGAACTGGTACAGCGGCCCCTGGCCGAAGAGCTCGCCGAGCCCCCACCAGAAGTTGAACTCCGCGCAGAGGGTTCCGTACCTGGTGGGTATGGTTATCGGCACGGCGCCTTGGTCGATGGCGGTGCACTGGCCGTTGGAGTTGAGGGGAGGCCCCTGCGCGCCGGATATGGGGTTCAGATACGTTTGGAAGCCCCAATTACCGCCGGGCCTCTGCCAGACGGCGAGGGTGCCCTCGAAGACCTGGCCGCCCGGCCACCACATCTTGGTCATGTAGACGCCGCTCGCGTTGGCCCGCTTGTAGGTGGTCAACATATACGAATATTTGTCGGACTGCACGGTGCACGTCGCTATGAGGATGCCGTTGACGTACATATAATATGTATTGCTCCAAGAGTTATAGGTTATCCAGACGTTGAAGACGGCGTGGGCGCCTCCGAGGTATTGGGAGGCCACCGCCTTGTCCGGTATCTTGTAGACGTAGAAGGAAAACGTCGCGCTTCTGCCGAACCCTATATAGAAGAAGCTGCCTTGGCACGTCCAATCGGAACACAATATGCTGTCGTTCAGCGCCGTGAACTGAACCCACTCGTGGCTGCAATCGCCGTAGTTGTAAGGATCGAACCCCCTGTCACCGACACCGGGAGGCCCGTGCGCTCCAAGTCGCCGGTGGCCGCTTGATACGCCTCCAGCATCGTCGCGCTGTAGGTGTCCCACGTCTGCGGGGTACCGCCGGGCGCCCTGGCGGGCCTCGCGCACATCACGGTGCCGTTCACCTCCTTGACGCCCGACGCGTACTGGACCAGGGCCGCCACCCTGTCGCCGCATCTGACCGTTATCCTGCCCCCCGGCGGCTCCGAGCCGACGTACCGGCCGTCCACGTAGAAATACGCCCTCTGGTAGGGCACCCCGGCGAAGTCCTCCACCCACAGCTGGACGGCGCCGCCGCTGTAGGCCACCTTGAAGACGGGCATGGGGCTCCCATATGCTAACTGGCCGGCGCCGGGTAGCATCCGAACGGCCAGCGCCACCACCACCGCCGCCACCGCCGCGGACAGGATGAGCGTTATCACCTCCCTGCCGATCATGAAGAGGAGGCGGGCACGCCCGCAAGATGAACTAGAACCGTTTTCAACTCCGGTGGTTTCAGGGAGCATTCATGAAAAACCTCACAGGGGGCTAGCCCCTGTCGGGCTTTTCTTTGATGCTCCCTGTAAGCGCCGGCGGATCCGCCGAGGGGCGGGCGAGGCGGCTCAAGTTGGCGGTATGCGCAGATGCTCCCTGCGGCCGATACGCCGCGAAGGGGCCGGCGGATTCGAGCAACCGGACTCCCCTCTCCCCACGTGCTACGGCTCTAGGCAGCGCATCGGATCAACAAAAACGCCCTCTACAACATAGATATGGGGAAGATCTCAGACGAACCTAGGCGCCGCTTTGAGCTGGCCTTGAGGCCGGCCGAGCCGCCGACCGTGGAGGAGGTTCTTGAGGAGGTTTCTAGGCACGGCGTCTTGCGGGGGCCTGTGGACTGGGCCTTCCCGGCGTGGATGCTGTACGTCGAATACGCGACGCAGGAGATCATGAAGACGTTTCGGCTCTCGGAGGAAGAAAGGAGCCAGCTCCTTGACTTCAGAGACACGCTGAAACGGCTTCTGCTGGAGGCGTGGATGCAGACGAAAGAGAAGCTGACGACGCTGTACAAGGCCGTCGCCGAGGGCACGTACAGAGTGGAGGGCAACAGGCTGTACGCGCCGGACGGGACGTGGATGTATGTAAGAGGAGACTTCATTCCGAACGTTCCAATCCACGGCGTAATAGTTAGGACGCGATTTCCCGACGTATTGAAGCTTCCGCGCGAGAAGCTTGAATTACTCCAGCTGGGCTGGAGGGCGAGCGATGAGGGCAATGAATACAGCCGGCCCTTCATGAGAACCACACAGCCTTGGCAGGTGTTCGCCTGGACTGCGGCGAGATATGGAGAGCTCCGCGTGCGCATCGTTTCGGCCAACTTGACGCGCGAGGGGGTGAGCGTGGAAGTGGTCATCAAGGCGAAGAGCTGGAGGCAGAGGTGGAGCAAGGATGAAGCTATAGATTTGGTCAGAAATCATTTCGAACGCGGAGAGCGGGCGCCCCTGCTAACCATGTGGCTGGGAGATGGCAAGACCAGACGGGGAAAGGTTCTACATGGCAAATATGAGGTGAGGATCTCAGCTAAGGAGCCCTGGAGGTTGGGCTTAGTCGCAAGTACATACGAGGCCCTCGTCGCCACTGGCAGAGAGGCGTTTGAGAGGCTTAGGGAGTCGGCGGGCGTATACGGCGTGCTGCTGGATCTTCTGAGGGCCCACAAGTGGATCGACGTGAAGCTGGCCACAGACGACGGCTTTAGGGCCGCCTACAAGCTGAAGGCGAGGAAGAGGAGCATAGACGTCCTTAGGGAGGCGTATAGACAGAACTGCGTCGAGACCCCTACAGTGCAATCTTCGCATGCTGAGGACAGACAGAGGAGAGGCGCCGTGGTCGTGGCGGGCGTCGTGATGTCATTGCATCTTGTCAGCGGTAGGGGCGGCTCGCTCCTGGCTGAGCGCTATACCCGCGATGTAGGGAGGGCGCTCGCCATAGCCGACAGGCTTGAGTCGGCGGGGCTTAGGCCGAACGTAGCGAGATCAGGCCCCAAGTACGTCGTGTATATAGCAACTGCGGATCTCCTAAAGCTTGCGGAGAGGGACGAGGCCGTCAGGAGGGCCATAGCGCTGTACCTCGCCGAGAAGGCGAAGGACGGCACGCCGAGGCAGAGGGAACTCGCCGAAAAGATCCTAAAAAGACATCCCCTTTTTCCCCCTCCCAATCGCCTCGCCGCCTCCTCGAAGCCGACATCTCTGCGCGTTAGCCGAATCGAATCGATACGACAGGTTTAGCCGATACGTGGAACAGCCGACATGCGGCTCCGACCGCCGGCCCGCGGGCGCGGCCGACGTCCTGTCCGCGGCTCCTCGCGCGGTCGGCATCCGTGGAGCTTCTTGGAGAGCGCCGCGGCGCGGTCCGCGAGCTTTAGCGCCTTTTCGAGCTTGCCGCCATCCAGCTCCTCTGCGGCGCGGTCTATCAGCTGACGCTGTGAGGATCGGCGCGCCGGTTCCATATTCGGCATTTCGTCGATTCCTCCCTCGGTGCATCGGTTCATCTTGCCTTTGTTGCCGTCCGGACGCTCGGCGCATTGGTTCCACTTGCCTTCGCCGGCTCCCCCTCGGCGCGCCGCCGCGGCGGCCAGCGCCAGCTACGTGGAGACGCGTACAGACATAGCCGCGGGATTCGGCCTATAGGCGCACGGATAGACGAGCAACTATTTAATACTCTGCCGTCTATAAGAGTATGGATATTCGCTATTTGAAGATCTTGTCGTTTTTGGCCATGACTAGATCGTCTGCGGGGCGGCGCTATCTTTCCCAAAAGCTCGGCCTCGGCGAGGGCGTCACCAGGAGGCTACTGGATATAGGTAAAGAGAACAACCATATATCAGTCAATAGGGCCGGCGTGAGGATTACGGAGGACGGCGTCGGCTATCTGGCGCAGGTGCTGGCCGGATGCGGCATAAAGCCCGTGATGTATACCGCCAGATTCAGCGAGAAGCTGTGCGGCCAGATCTGCGTCGCCTTCCTGTTTGATGGACCTGTTGGTAATATAGTTAGGTTCAGGGACGAGATCGTGAGGAGAGGCGGATGTGGGGCGGTCATAGCGCACCTTAGGGAGGGCTTCATATACATCCCTCTCGCCGACATGAGGCTGGAGGATCTGGACAACGATTTGGCGTCAGCGCTGAAGAGCCTTATGGGGGAGCGCCATACTTTAATCATATCCTGTGGAGACAATTTAGGACAGGCCATGGCCCCCTTGGACGTGGTCTGCGTGATGAATCAACCCGGACTGAGTGGATGAAGTTCGGCATCCTATCTGATTAACAGTCATCAATATAGACCTACATAGAAAGGCTAAAGCAACGTTTTAGAGGGCCTTAGGCCTTAATATCGATGAGCGAACAAACCATATCTATAAGGACTACCGGCAAGGTCATACAATCTCCCTGCGGCCCCATCGTGCACGGCCTTGAGGATATCCTCGTGAAGATAACCTCTATAAGCGATATAGACGGCCGTGCCGGCAAGCTGTGGTATAGGGGGTATCGCATAGAGGATCTCGCGAATAACTCCACATACGAGGAAGTAGTCTATCTGCTCCTTTACGGCAAATTGCCGAACGCGCAGGAGCTCGACGGCCTCAAGAGGAGACTTGCGGCGAGCAGGGACTTGAATCCAGCTACCGTCGAGACGGTGCGTTCTCTCGCCAAGGCGCATCCCATGTTCGCGCTGGAGGCCGCAGTGGCCGCAGAGGGCGCTTTCGACGAGGACAACTTGAAGCTCGCCGAGGCTCTGAGGGCCGGCCGCTACAAACAGGAGGAGAGGGACCTCGCCTTGAGGATAGCCGAGAGGCTCGTGGCGAAGCTGCCCACCATAGTCGCGTATCACCACAGATTCTCCAGGGGGCTGGAGCCCATAAGGCCGAGGGCCGATTTGTCTCATTCGGCCAACTTCCTCTACATGTTCTTCGGGAAGGAGCCGGACCCCCTGGCCGTACGCGCCATAGATCTCTACCTCATCCTCCACGCGGACCACGAGATACCTGCGTCGACGTTCACGGCTCTGGTCATAGGGGCCACTCTAAGCGATCTGTATTCTGTGATAGCGGGCGCCATAGGGGCCCTGAAGGGGCCTCTCCACGGGGGGGCCAACGAGGCCGCCGTCAAGTCGTACCTAGAGATAGGCGATCCGGCGAAGACCAAGGACCTGGTCGAGGCCGCGACTAAGCCGGGCGGCCCCAGATTGATGGGCGTCGGGCATAGAGTCTACAAGGCCTACGACCCGAGGGCGAAGATATTCAAGAAGCTGGTGGAGGACTACACGGCCAAGTTCGGAGATCCGCAGAAGCTGTACGCAATAGCCAGCGGGATAGAGCAGGCGGTGTTGGCGCATCAATACTTCCAGCAGAGGAAGCTCTACCCCAACGTGGACTTCTGGTCCGGCATAGTGTTCTACTACATGGGGATACCCTACGACTACTTCACGCCCCTCTTCGCCATGTCGAGAGTTGTGGGCTGGGCGGCGCACGTGTTGGAGTATTGGGAGAACAACAGGCTGTTCAGACCCAGAGCTTGCTACGTAGGTCCACACGACCAGCAATATATACCGCTCAACTCGCGCACCTAGACGAAGGAATAGGAGATCTTCAGGGTCAAGCTCTTTCTCCTTCCCCTGAGCTCCAGATATGAGGTATGGCCCTCATGTCTCAACCTGCCCACAACAGGCAGCTCTATCTCCCTTAAGGAGTCCTTGATCCTCCCGACAACCGCGTTGGGCAGCTTGAGCTCCCTGGCCAACGTCTCAGTTATGGAGCTCAAGACGTCGTCGACCTCCTCCTCCAACGTCTCGTCCTCAAGCCCCCTGTAATACTCCATACGGACTGTCCGCCCGCCTTCGTCCCTCCATATAACTACGAGGTCGCCGAGACGGATCTCGGCAAAAACGCTCATTTGGGTATGAGCCCCGACTCCATCAAAACCTCGAGCGCCTTGACGCTCTTGCCTATTATCTCCTGGGCTATATTCAGCTCCTCCCTGTAGCTCAACGGACGGCGCGCGAGGCCCAGCTCGGAGGCCTTGGCGGCTACGGCGGCCGCCTCGCGGGGGTACACCTCCCATTCTGTCATCTTGGGGAGTATGTACTCCTCGCTCATCCTGCTCTCGACGAACTTCGCGAGCTCCTCCGCGGCCGCTATGAGCATCTGGTCTACCACAGTCCTAGCCCTGACGTCGAGCAGACCTCTGAAGACGGCGGGGAAGACCAGGGAGTTGTTCACCTGATTCGGCAGATCGCTCCTGCCCGTCGCCACTATCTTGGCGCCTGCCTCCTTAGCCTCCCAGGGCCATATCTCGGGCGTGGGGTTGGCCAACGCAAACACTATGGGGTCCTTGTTCATCTGTGCGACCCATTCTTTCTTTATTACGCCAGGGCCGGGGCGCGACGCGGCCACCACTATGTCGACGCCTCTCATGGCCTCCGCTATTCCGCCCTTCCTACGCTCGGCATTGGTCCTCAGGGCGAGCTCGTACTTCCAGGGGTTTTCGACCATAAGCCTATCTACGTCGTCCCGCTCAGGGTGCAGTATGCCCTTGGTATCCACCAGCATTAGGTTGCCGGGCTTCACGCCGTAGGCCATGAGGAGTCGGGCCGTGTATATGTTCGAGGCGCCGGCGCCGACGAGCGCTATGGTGGAGCCTCTGAGGTCCTTGCCGGTGAGCTTCGTCGCGTTTATCAGACCCGCCAAGGTCGCCGTCGCCGTCCCTTGTTGATCGTCGTGCCACACAGGTATTTTGAGCTCCTTACTCAGTTGGTCCAACAGCCTAAAGCATTTGGGCGACTCTATATCCTCGAGGTTTATCCCGCCGAAGGCGGGCTCGACGGCCTTCACGACCTCTATGAATTTATCGGCATCTCTGGCCCTAATCGGCAACGGTACGGCGTCTACGCCGCCGAGATATTTGAATATCAACGCCTTCCCCTCCATCACCGCATACGCCGCCTCGGGCCCCACGTTCCCCAGCCCCAGCACCCTGGTGCCGTCCGAGATGACCGCGATGACGTTCCAACGGGACGTCAGCTCGAAGGCTAGGTCAGGATCCCCCGAGATCCTTCTGGAGACCTCGGCGACACCTGGGCTGTAATATATCGCGAAGTCGTCCATGGATGTAACTGGGACTTTAGGCATCGTGGCGAACTTCCCCCCATAGCGTCTATGCACCTCCACGGAGAGCTGGTACCATTTGTCCGCCATCGCCTTTTTACGTTTTTAAGGTATAAATGCGTTGCCTTGTTATGCTGTCGACAATCGGCGAATATAAAAGCGCCGTGTCGTGGGACACCGGGTATATAGAGGTAGAGAGAGGGAATAGGCCTATCTACGCGGTGGTCTCGAAGAGACCGGCTGTAGGGATCTACCGAGTTCTGAACTCGTTACAGGAGGTAGTCAGGGGGCTCGTCGGCACGAAGTTGACGTTGAGGGCCTGCGACGATTGGACCGCCTACGTCGAGCCGGAGATCACGGGCGCCGGATGGCTTGTGGACTACGGCCTCCGCGCGGTTGTTGGGGCGAGATGCCTAGAGGGCCTATGCGTGCTGGCCCGGAGGTGTATAAGCAGAGACATCTCGTACATAGACCACAGGGATTACGACGGGCAGCTGTTGTCAGCGGCGTTGGGGTTCGATCTGTCGGATTTCTAGGCTTAAATAGAGGCCCAGATCTGTCGAACGATGATGTGGAGGTTTCCGGGGCGATAGGTGAACGCGCCGCGACTGCTGATCACGTGAGGCCCGTGTCCTCCAGCGCCCTCTCGGCAGCCTCTCTGCTCAGTCCCGATTCGCCCAATATGGTATACCTATCCGGCCTGAGCTTGTGGGCAACCGTCAGCGCATGGATAGCCAGATCTCTGTCGATGCCCGCATCCTTCAGCCTGGTGGGCAGGCCCGCCGATTTGACGACCTCTCTGAGCTTCCTCCAGTTCATGCCGTGTAGGTACGCCATTATTATGGCGCCCAGCGCCACGAGCTCGCCGTGAACTATATCCTTCAGCCCGGCCTCCTCCGCGCGTAGCTCTATCGCGTGCGCGAAGAGGTGTTCCGAGCCGCTACAAGGCCGCGAGGAGCCCGCTATGCCCATAGCCACCCCGCACCCTATCAAGGACTTCACCAGCACCCTCACGTGCTCCTCGCGTTTAAAGCCGCTTATCTTGGCCGCGTTTCTAGCCACTATCTCGTAGCTGGCTCTGGCCAAGATGGCGGCGTACTCGCTGTAGTCCTCGCCCTTCACTCTGTGCGCCAGAGCCCAGTCTCTAAGGGAAACCACTTTCCCCAGCAGATCGCCTATTCCGGCCCTCAGAAGCCTCGGCGGCGCGCCGAGTATTATCTTTGTGTCGGCTAGGATGGCTAGAGGCGATACGGCCACCTTGCCGTATTCGCTGAGCTTTCTGTTGAGCACATAGGATATATAGGGCGACGCTATCCCGTCGTGGCTAGCCGACGTAGGTATAATTATCAGAGGCTTCTTGCTGATATACGCCACCACCTTGGCTAGATCCAGAGGCTTGCCGCCGCCGATGCCCACAACTATATCGTGCTCCACCTTAAGCCTCGGGTCCTCCTCGGAGAAGACCGCAAATTCGCACTCCAGCTGGGACAGTATGGCCTCGGCTATCCGTCTCGAAGTCGTGGGGCCCGTAACCACCGCTATCCTCCTGGCCCCGAGCCTCGCCAGGACCTCGCCCAGCTTCAGCGCTGCGCCTGGCCCAAATACTACGTACCTAGGTACCTCAAAGCTCTCAAGCTCCTTCACGTAAAACTTGCGCCAAATCCTTGGCCGAGATGGCCTTTATATCTTTGATGGTAATTATATTTTTCTCTTTTATAATTGGTTTATTTATATAGATGGCGTTGTTTATCTTCAGTATATTTATCAACTCTGTGATGGGGTAAACCGTGGCCTTGAGCCCCGAAAGCATGCCGAGCTTGGCCAAATAAGCCGGCGTCGTGAAGGGGGCCACGACCGTCGCGCCCGCCTCAACGAAGCTCTTAGTGATGTCGGCCAACTGATCGGTATTTATCGCGATCTCGGACTTTTTAGCGGGCGGCCTCTTGTTTGTAACAAAATAATACATTTTATATCCGCCTATCAATACATATATATCGAACGATTTTACTATTTGATCTATATTATTTATATTCTTGAGATCTATATCGTAGTTAATATTGAGGTCCCTTGCGCCGACTGCTGTAGAGAGGTCGTAGCCATGCGAGGAAAGGTACGATTTAACCGTGGCGTATTCCCCCCTCACGTCGTCGACGACGTATATCAACCCCTTGGCCATCGTGCTGCGTTGATATCGAATATTTAAAATTCTATCTCAACCCGCGCGACGAGAGTAGTAAGTTCACAATATAATCCGCGGCCATCTCGGCGTGCTCAAAGGGCCTGGACTGGGGCTTGCCCCTGAAGCTTAGTATGTGCACTGTACACTCCGCCGCGTTCGCCGCAGCGAATGCGTAGTATCTATTGGCCATCTGATGCATCTCGACGTCTTCCTCGGTCTCCACGTCTCTGAACCTCGTCGGATCCCCCCTACGTCTCTCCAATACGTCCTTGGGGTCGTATTCCACCAACACTATGGCGTCCGGCTTCAGCCTGGCCGCGACTCTGTCGGGAAGACCTGGATAGTAGCCGCCTGACATCTTGATGGAGGCGTGGGTATCCACTATTACGTCGCCAGGCAGAGACGCTATGCGGTCCGCGGCCTCCTCCTGCACCTTTCTGTATTCCTCAACGGGGATCTTCTTGCGCATATCGTCTCTATTCTCTATGCCGTATTTCTTCCTGGAGATCTCGAGCATGACGTCGCCGAAGTTCACTATTTGTACGTCCGGCAACTTCTTCTTTACATAGTTCATAATAGTCGTTTTGCCGCCTCCAGGAACCGCAACCAAGATAATCCTCATCAACAACCCGGAGAGTCCTCTTTTTTAAGTTTCACTTTGTAATCATCGATTTCAACAGAAGGAAAGCCTCCTTCGGCGACGGCGCTGACGTTATCGCCCGGCCTATGATCACAACGTCTATGTTCGTAGTAGCTATTTTTTCAAGTTCCCTCTGCCCTATTCCGCCAGCTACGGCGACCGAGATGCCCAGGTCCTTAACCCTCAGGGCCTCCGCCACCAGCTGATCTACGGTCAACCCCCGCCTCTTCTGCACATCTATACCTAGGTGCATTATCGCCATGTCGAGCGGAGCTCTGCCCAGCACCTCCTTGACCCTATCGTAGGGGCTCAAAACCCCTATGGTGTCGAGGGCGATCTTAAGGCCCAGCTCCCTACCCCTCAGCGCGAACTCCTCTATCGTCTCGATGTTTGTGGCGGCCATCACCGTGGCCCAGTCGGCGCCCGCAGTCCTCGCCAGCTCGGCCTCGAGGGCCCCCACGTCGGCAGTCTTGAGGTCGGCGACTAGCTCGGCGGAGGGGCATGAGGATTTCAACAGAGCCACCGCCCCTATGCCGAACGTCTTTATAAACGGCGTGCCCGCCTCCAGCAGATCCGCGCCGGCGGTGCACAGATCCCTCGCCATATTCACGGCCTTCAGCAGATCCGTCAAGTCCAGGGCTATTTGGATCCTCATGATGAAGTTAAAAACGCGGGATATTACAGTTTATATGGCGTGCGGAAAGCCGGGGGATTACAAATACGGCGAACACACCGCCGACGTGCTCATAGAGGCGTATGGCTGCACCGTCGAGGAGGCGTTTAGGAACGCGGCGATAGCCACGGCCGACGTCACCTACTACAGCGAGCGCGTGGCGCCCATTGAGGAGAGGAGGGTGGAGGTCGAACACGACGATCTGGAGGGCCTTCTCTTCTCGTGGATCAGCGAAGTTCTCTATCTCTTCGACGGCGAGAAGTTCGCAATAAGTAGGGACATAGGTATAGCTATACGTGGAGAGGAGCCATATAGGCTCACGGCGTCTGTGAGGGGCGAGAAGTACGATGTGAATAGGCACGGCTTCAAGGGGCTTATAGTTAAGGCCATGACCTACAACATGATGGAGATACGGCACGACGGGTATTGGGCTGTGCGGTTCGTCGTCGATATATGAGCTTCTACGAATTCCTCTGGCAGGCGGTCAAGAGGCCGGAGCTTCTGGTCGAATACGCTAGGCGAGCCGATATGCGGATAGAGGTAAGCGCAGAGGCGGATTTCTACGACAGGCTTAGGCAGATCGCCGTGTTGGCCGTGGAGATCCTGGAGAGGGAGGCGGCTCATATAGATGGGCCTATCCCTCAGCTACTTGAGAGGTGCCGCGACGTTGCCCGTTTTGTGGCCGAGGCCAGAATGGATCTCGAGGCGGCTGGGAGAGATGCCTCGGGCTTGAGGCCGCCGAGATGCTAGATAACCTCAAGATCGTCCTCGGCTAGCGCCTGCGCCAGCTTCCTTCTATCCTCGTTCCTTGGGATTAGGCGGAGCAATAGGACCCATATGTTCAGCCTCATGCGGCTTCGGCCCGCCGCGGGTTATAACGCAAGGGGATAAAACAGGGGATATAGCTATTTTGTCTGAAGCAGATTTTTAACGTAGCGGCGAATACCGCGATGGCCGTCGCCGAGGTGGCTAGACCCACCGTCCTCTTCAAGACCGATTTCACATGCCCCAGGTGCGGCTCCTGTCTGGTCTTCATAGAGGAGGGGGATAACGTATGGCTTGGGTGCGATAGATGCGCTCTATATGTCAGGATGAGCAAAAGGGACGTGAGGCGGTACTGGAGCTATACGTCGCGCAGAGTCCTGTGGCGCGACCTCCTCCGGGATCTCTACAGCTCCTTCAGAGAGGCCGCCGATTAGTCCTCGCCTATCTTGTACTCGCGGCCGTGTCTAACTATGCGGAGTCTGGTCTTCAACGGCACCACAAAGCCGGCGTTGGTCAGTATCCTGTAGAGCTCGTGGTCCCACAGCTCGTTGATCACCCCCTGCCTATGCAGATCCGCTATTTTTCTGAGGAGAGGCATAAGGGCGTCTCCATACAGTTCCAGGGATGTATTCAAGATCTCCTCGGCCCTCTCGCCTCTCAACAGGCCCCTGACTATTTTCAGCACGTCGTCGTTGGATAGGGGCCTCTCCTCCTGCCTCCTCGACGCAGTCTGTCTGGCCGCCATCTCGAGAGCCTTCTTCCTAATAATGGTGTCTATCTCGTCCTCCGGCATATCCCCCACCGCAGTTCGTATTAATAAGTCTTTGAGGTCTAGGCGAGGAGGATCTCGCCCAGTGTTACGGGCGTAAACGCCCCTAGCTTGACCAAGATATCGGGCCGCACCTCCCCAACATAGCCCTCGATATCGCCCACTAGCCTAGCGCATCTGCCCTCGATACACCAAGGCGCCTCTCCGTTCTCCACCCTGCACTCGACGCCGAGCGCCCGGCACAAGGTCCTAACTACGGCGACGCCGTCGGTCGTCGTTACGCCGTCGCCTCCCACAGCGACCGCCACGGCTCTCCTGGTGCGGCCCCCCGCGACCACATCGCCTATCTCGAACAGCTTGATTCTCGGCCTCCTCAAGGCCGACACCACATTCAACAGGCCGGGCAACAACGAGCTCCTTACGGCGTCCAGGCGCTCCGATACTGGGTTCACCACCCTCGCGTGCCTCAGGCCGAACGCTTCGAGAAGCGCAGAATACGTCAAGACGCCGTTCATAACCTCTTGAAATCCCAACGACAGCAAGGCCTTTCGGGCGTCCTCTGACGATATCTCGGATCTGTGCCTCCTCCCCGCTGTGACTATGGGGGGAGGCTCTCTGGATATGCTGCCGTAGCCCTTCATTATCGCTATGTCCTCCGCGATATCGACCCAGCTGATTATGTTGATCCTGTAGGGGGCCACGACCACCTTGCCGCCCTGTACGTCGTGGCGGGCGCGGCGCAACAAGGCTCTATACTCCTCCTCGCCTAGGTCGACGCCCAGCATTTCGCTGACAAGCCCTCTATCTACGTCTATTTCGCGTCTCTCCAGTCTAGCCGGGTAGCCGCCATTTATTTTAACCAGCTCCACTTTTCTGCTTTTACTGCGTTCCAACAAGTTGTAGACCAGTATAGCCAGTATTTTTAACAACGTCTCCAGCCGAGGCCCCGTCACGTCTATAAGGACATCCCTAGTGGCTGGAGTCACCTTGCAGCACTCGCTGCCCAAGACGGGCACAACCACCATTATCTTGCCGTCGGAATCCACGAGGGCCGGCGGAGCCTCCCTCCTTATGAGCGAGGCATACTTCCTGCCCTTATCCGTCGCCTCGTACATCTCCCTCACTTCGATTTCTCTGTTGTACCCCAGCGGCACATATCTGTCGGTCTGCGATATCCTCCTGTAGGAGATAGGGGGCTTGATTTTCGATAGATCGTAGTAGCCTATGGCGACCTTCCTCCTATCGCGCCCATAGGTCTCGTGGAGCTTCTCCTGCAGCTGTATCATCTGTACTATGGCCTCGTCGTCGAGCGCCAGATCCCTGACCACTGCCATCACAGCGTAGGGCCGCTCCTCTATGAACCCCTCGTATCTCAGCTCGACGCTTCCCTCCTCTATCTCGACCTCGGGAAGCCCTTCCTCTATCCCCAAGACGCCCTTTAGGGTCCTCGCCAGGCCCTCCGCCGAGAAGTGGTCAGGCCTGTCGTGCGTCACCTCGATCTTGAGCCTGTCGCCCTCCCGACCCGCGAGCTCGCCCTTGACGTACTCCAGCGCGTTTAAGATCTCCTGCTCGGAAGCCCCTACAAGGCGACGCAGGTCCCACAGCGATACGTCGATTACGGGCATATGCCACAGATAGAATCCTTTAATAACATATGCCCTCTGTAGGCTATGGGCAGAGAACGCGCCGAGGAGTATTTCAAGAGGTTGGCGGAGGCCCTTGAGAGGAGGTCTAGGCGCTTGACCGTGGAGTGGCGGCGCGACGAGGCGTTTGGGCAGATACAGCTCGGCGAGGACTTCTACGTCTTCGTGGTGCTGTCATGGGCCGGCGACGAGTACTATATAGAGTACATGATCGGCGACGAAAACGCCGTCGTGCAGGCTAGGCATGTCGGCATGCTCGACGAGGCCGTCTCGATAATTAAGGAGGCGCAAGGCCTCGCGTCTAAGATGGGCTTGGTGGCATAGCGGAGAAGAGATTTAAATAAGTCACTATCTGGCAGAGCGATGTCTGCGCCTCAGGAGGCCGAGGCTGCTCAGCGCGGGAAGACCGGATGGCCGCAACCCGCAGTGATAGCGCAGGATGAGTGGGGCACGTTTAGATATAGGGGCAAGACTCTCGACGATATTCTCTCCATGTCCATGGACGACTTCATAAAGCTGTTGCCGGCTAGGCAGAGGAGGAGCTTGCGGCGCGGGTTGAAGCCGGAGCATAGAAAACTCCTCGAGAGGGTGAGGAAGGCCCGCGTTCTGGCTGCACAGGGCAAGAAGGTAGTCCTAAAGACCCACAGCAGGGATATGATCGTGCTTCCCGAGATGGTCGGCCTAACGATACAGGTCTATAACGGCATAACCTGGATACCGATCTACATATCTCCCTGGCATGTCGGCCATTATTTGGGCGAGTTCGCCATAACTTGCAAGCCAGTACAGCACGGCGAGCCGGGTCTGAAGGCCACCAAGTCGTCATTACACATAGCGGCCAAGTAATATGGCCGTAATTAAGTTGCCCTCAAGGCCGCATGTAGGCGACACGGTCGCTTTCCCCAACGGCGTGAAGGTGAGGGTTGCCGACATCGGGATCCCCTGGATCCAGCCGCCCGCGGCGGCGTGCGACGATCCAGAATGTCCCTGGCACGGACATCTGAAGATAAGGCCAAAGCTCCTCGAGGTCGAGGTGGAGAGCGTGAGGATGCACAAAGCCGCCGTGGTGATACACGAGTGGATACACTACGTCCCCAAGTACAAGCGCTACGAGAGGAGGAGAAGGAGGCTCCACGTGAGAGTTCCCGAATGTATAGAGGTGAAGCCCGGCGACAAGGTCGTTATAGCCGAGACGAGGCCTCTGGCCAAGACCGTCTCTTGGGTTGTCGTGGGGAAGAGGGAGGATGTGGTCGAGTGGTCCGCCAAACGTGAGGCGTTGACGGCTTGAGCCAAGTAATAGCCGACTCGAGAGAATATAGAACTGACGTTGTCAAGTACATAAAGGAGGCCGGTTGCCAAGTGGTGCAAAAACAGCTCGAGGTAGGCGACTATATAGCCGGGTACTTCTTGTTTGAGCGTAAAAGCTCCCACGACTTCATATCGTCGATAGTCGACGGGCGTCTGTTCGACCAAGCGTCTCGGCTGTCCTCGAGTGGGCAGAAGCCGGTGATCATAATCGAGGGCGATATATGGAGGGCGGCAGATCTGCGCGACGTGCATCAAAACGCCATACTGGGCGCCGAGCTGGCCATAACTAGGATGGGGATAGGCGTGCTGTACACCCGCTCCCCCGAACAGACGGGCTATGCCGTGTGTCTAGCCGCCAGACAGGCAGGGAGAGAGAACAGGGGGATCCGGATCCCGCACTCGAAGGGAGCCGACCTAAGGAGGCTACAGATAGAGTTCCTGTCGTCACTGCCCGGCGTGGGGATCAAGACGGCCGAGCAGCTCCTCAGGAGGTACGGAAGCCCGCTCAGAGCCATCCAGAACTACAGATCGTGGCCTCTCTCAGACAGGGCATTGGCCAAGATAAGGAGGGTTCTGGAGGGCTCGGAGGAAGGCGAAGGAGAGACGGACCTCTCTGCGTTCTTCTAGTCCAACGCCGTCCTCCACTCAATCCCTAGATCTCTCGGCAACGGCCCGCAGTCGGGAGGCGGGGCCTCCAATATCCGCCTCATGTTCAGGGCGAGCGGTGTCGGCTTCCTATTTTCGTCGATCAACGCGAAGAAGGGCTTGTAGCCGAGCCCCCACTCGTAGCCGTGCAGGAGGGACCACCAGATCGCGGCCACAGGCTCTATCCTCCGAAAGACGTGCGCCATCTCGCATAGATACGCTGATCTGATGCGCTCGTTGCGGGTGGCGATTCCGTACTCGGTCACGGCGATCCTAGGCGCCCTCAGCTCGAGGAGCGCCTCGGGCTCTAGGACGTTCCGATAGCCGCCCAGCGAAATCTCGGAGACTATATAGAAATTAATAGATATAATATCCATTTCTCTTGCTAAGTCTAACGTTGAATAGCTTATCTTTGTAAATATAGGCTCCAGGGGCTTTAAAAGGGACTTGGCCCTATACTTCCTATAGGGATGTGTAAACGATACAGGGACGCCGTAGCTCTTCGCGAGATCTCTGGCGGCTAGAATCGCCTCTTTTATGTTGTTGAAAGCCTTGGCCGCGTGTTTATATGCTATAAACCCGTAGGGCGGCAGATCTCCCTTTAAGTATGCTAAATATATATATATTTCTGGCTCATTAAATAGTAATAGAAAATCTATATAATTTTTATAGTTTCTTAAGATTAAATCTATATAATTTAAATAAGATTTCATTGCAACTTTAGATTCCCAACCGCCCTCCCTCCATATCCACCGAGGGTTTGTGAAGTGATGCGCCGTCAGCCAAACCTCAAGGCCGACGCTCTTTATATAGCTCAAATACCTCTCGAAAAAGTTAAGCCATGTCTTGCTATATTTACCGCTTGCCGGCTCTAGCAACGCCCACTCTATACCTGTTCTGAATAAATCCAGACCTATGCTCTTAGCTAGCGACACATCTCTTTCGAAAAACTGGATGTGCCTGGCCCCCACCTCGTCGGGCAGATCGCAACCGCAGATGCCGAAGTGTTGGTAGGGCGATATGGCGGCTCCTATCCTCATATAGGTATCAACGCGCTTGTGATATTAAGATGTACTTATAAAGTGCGCCGAGAGGTGTAGTTTAAAACGGCGGATTCTAGGGGAAATAAAGTATGTAAAGACCTTGGGAAGAAACACCTGGAGGGCTTCGCCCTCTACGCGGAGCTCGCAGACGCCATCGCGAAGCGGCTCGAGGAGACTGGCCGCCGGTGAGTTTCTCCCAAAACGCGGGGTCTCGCGCCTAACACGGGCTCATCGAAGTATCAACACGCTTGTGGGGGCAGAGAGGGCTATGGCTGTCGATACCGAATTGTACAGCAGAGCCTCGACGCCCGTGCGTCCTCTGGACTCGACGACAACAAGGTCGTACATCCCCTTCTTTATTTCCTCCAAGATCGCGGAGGCCACGGTCTCCCCCTCCTTCAGGCGCTCCACCTTGAGCTCATATACCATATCTCCTGCGTGTTTCGACAATAGTTGTGATATCTCTTTACTTCTATCATTATATTCTACTATATATAGAAATACTATACGCGATCCATATCTTGTATAGAAATCTCTGGCGACCTCTATGGCTACTTGCGATCTCTCGTCGGGAGTTATCGGGACCAGAACTTTCCTGAATCTATAGGCGAGTTTGTAGGAGGGCTCGTCAACCATATCTCTTCCCATGCGTCACTATTCCCAACGCTTTATCAGTTTTCTCTATTGAGGACCATTTATCCGACAGCTTCCCCACGGCCCTTATGGCGTCTACGTTCTCGGGCGCCACGATCGCCTCCTGATGGACTCCGTACATAAGATATAGTTCGCGCCCGTTTAGGGTGATCGAGTCCGAAAACACGGCTACCTCCCAGACGTCGCCGCGCGGCCTCCCCATATCTCTGGCCCATTCCACTATCTGCGCGAGGCTGTTGTACCCCGCCTTGACGTCGAAGAGCAGAATTCTGGGCGTGGATGCCAGCACGTCGACTATCTTCTCCCTTCTCGGGGCGTCGTCCAGCTCTATATAGGCCATGTGCATATGCATTATGGTGACCGGCACGGCGACGGCCACGGTGATTATATCTATGTCGCCGAGCACCGTCTTGACGTCGGGGCCGTGATGGCTCGGTATGGTTGCTGGGTTGGGCACCACGTCGTTTATAGGGCCTTTCTTGTACTCCCTCGGGTCGGCCCCCCTTCTGGCTATGAAGATCCTGGCCTTCTTGATGCCGAGACCGCCCAGCTTCAAGGCAGACAGCACCCTCGATATTCCGGTGGTGTTGCAGCTGACCACCCTAACGAATTTTTTGCCTACGGCGTTTTCGAAGTTGGCCAGGGCGTTGAAGCTCGTCTCGGCCACGTCGGCTTCCTCGCCCCCCTGGAATATGGCCGGCTTTCCCGCCTTGGCGTAGATGCCCTTGTTCTCAGCCCCGACGCCGTCAGGCGTGGCGTCCACCACTATATCGGCCTCCGATATTAGGTCGGTCAAGTTGCCCGAGACCTCGAGACTTGCCTTGCGGAAGCTCTCGCGCTTGTCGTCAGGCGCGTATAGTCTATAGCCTTTCCGCGCCGCCAGGGTTGCGCCGTAGTCGGGGGTTGTCTTAAACACGCCGACTAGCCTCATGTCGTCTTGTACCGACACGGCGTCAGCTACCCTCTTGCCTATGGTGCCGTAGCCGACTACGGCCACCCTCATAGCCAGAACCTCTTGGCCGACTCCACAAGGGCGTTGACGGCAGGTAGCTCCTCCGACAAGGCCATCAGGAAGGCGCGGCCCCCTGTAGATACGTGGAAGATCTTGTCGAGAACTCCCGCCTTCTCCGCCGACAGTATGGTGTGCCCACCCCCTATTATGGCCTTACGTCTGCTGGCGGCCTCCAAGATGCGGCGGGTGCCCGCGAAGAATTCGGGCTCCTCTATCTTGCCCATGGGGCCTGTTATCACCACGTATTCGTAGTTGGCTATTATCTCGGAGAATTTGGCTATCGTGGCGTCGCCTATGTCGCCTGGAACCTCGTCTAGGTTAGACGAATCGAGCGTGCCCGACCTAGACCTGAAGTCGTCGGGCAGTACTATGAAGTCTCCGTAGGATTCCAGCAGAGTCCTAGCCCTCTCGACCTCGGAGAGCAGGCCCATGCCCTCAAGGAACTGCCTCAGCGACGGGCCCACGCGTGATCTGGCGGAGGCCATAACCACCGACACGAGGCCCCCCACGAGCACCTTGTCTGCCAGGCCTTTATCCAACGCCTCCTTTATGGCCCTGAGGGATTCGGGCACTTTGGCCCCGCCGACAACTATCAGCGTTAGTTTTCTGTTGCGCCAGATCTCGGATAGGGCGGCCAATTCCCTTTCCATCACGTAGCCCATACATGAGGGCATGACCATGGGGAATCCGACCACGCTGGGCTGCGATCTATGCGCCACGGCGAATCCGTCGAATACGAAGTAGTCGGCGTGAGGCGCCAGCTTTCTCACCAGCCAGGTATTGGCCTGTCTCTCGGGCGGGCCCTCGACAACCTCCTCGGAGAGCAACCTCACGTTTTCCAGCATCACTATATCGCCATTTTCCATATTATCTATTTTATTTAATGCATATGGACCTATTATATCTTCTATAAACATTATAGATTTTCCAACATATTTTTCCAACAAATTTTTATGGATTTCAAGACTGGTGAAGTCGTCTTGACCAGGACGGCCTTGATGCGCCAGGATTACTACCCTTGAGCCTGCATCCGAGAGAATAGATATAGTTCTCGCATGAGCTCTTAACCTATAATCATCAAGTATTTTATTATTTTTTATAGGAGAATTTATATCTATTCTCACTATTATTTTTTTACTTGGCTTAGAGCATTTAGATATGTTGGGTATAATCGATAGCGCATGTTCTAACATGAATAATCGAGAAAATCAGCTATTATAAGCTTTACTGTAATACTCACTATATAGATTATATATAGCAACTTTAAAAGCCTCCATCTTCTCGTCGCCATGGATCGGTATCGAAAATACAGAGAGGGTTTGTTGCACATAGGACGTGCACTACAGAGATATGGCGTGGAGTTCGTCCTAGTCGGTTCCGCCATTCTCCCTCTAGTTTATAACATAGATTATGATCCTTTAGATGTTGATTTATTTATTATAAATAAATCAACTATATTAGACTATGAATTATTTGAAAAAATAGCACAAGAAAACGAATGGGATATAGGCACCACAGACCACGGCACTATATACTTCGAGATGGTCGTGTCCGGCGAATTGCTTAAGATTGATCTATTGGAAAATATACTTGATATATATATTCCTTCCCAAATTCTTGAAAATACTATAAATATCAAAATTGATGATCTATATGTGAAAAGTATTAAACTAGAAGATCTCCTGGTCTTAAAGGCTAAGATGGCAACTAAGGATGCCGAGGATTTCATCGCAAACATTGCCCGTATTCTTGCTGATCCAAAATATAATATATCTATAAACAAAACTTACATTAAAACTATAATTGATTTATTTTCATCAGAAAAAGAAAATATAATTGATAGATTAAATAAAAACGGCATATATATAGATTAGCCCCCGAAGACCAGCTGCTTGGCCGCGTTGACCAGTTGGCTCAGCAGGGTATTGGTCTCGTTTCTAAATCCGAGGATGCCGCCTAACGCTCCCTTAATCATGCCAGTCACCGTCAACGCGAACGCAACGAATATACCTATGGCGAGGAACAGCAACAACGTCTCCTCCACGAATAGAGATCCCTTTTTCCTCATGTCCCTCTTCTCGAGTTAAAAGCTACTGTAACTAGAGTCAGAGCTGTTTGTAGGAGGGTCTCTGCGAGAGGAGCCTCGGCATATACAGCGGCCTCTTCGGGAAGCCGGAGATCTCCTTCTCTATTGTCGTGATGAGGTCTTGTCTCGACAGTTGTATCTGTCCCTTTCCCCTAATTCTTACTGTAAATATGTTGGAGGCGGCTTCTCTTTGTCCTATCGCGACGATGTACGGTATCCATTCACGTTCTGCGTCGCGTATCCTCCTAGACAGGGTCTCCTCCCTGTCGTCTACGTCGACTCTTATACCCCTATTCTCCAGCTCGTCGGCTAGATCTAATGCCGCGCCTAGGTACTCCCGATTTATCGGGATGATACGTATTTGTACCGGCGTTATCCAGACCGGTAGTTTCGGGGTCTCCCCCCGCCTCTCCATTAACGCGGCCGTGTCGAACAAGGCGAAGAGATATCGCTCTACGCTACCTAGGATTGCGGTATGTATTATGACTGGATATCTCACTTTGTTCTCTTCGTCTATGTACTTTATGCCGAACCTCATCGCGTTTCCCACGTCTATCTGGAACGTCGCGATCTCGCGCGGTCTGCCCAGCTCGTCTATTATGTGGAACTCTACGTTGAGGACCCAGTAGTATTTCTGTTCGGGCAGTATGCGCAACAACACGGGCTTCCCCTCCCTCTTCGCCAGCTCGACCAGATAGTCCTTGTGCCCCTTATAGAACTCCGCAGTTATATTATATAAAGAGACATAATCCCTACCTATTTTTCTAATTTCTTCAAATATTTTTTCATGGAGTTTATATGTAACTTCTATAGCATTATCTAAGTTTTTCGTAAATATATGTAGATCAGGCATATAAAATCTCCTAAGTCTGAAGAGCAATACTGTCTCGCCCGGTTGTTCGTACCTATAGGAATCGGCGATCTCCAGCATTCCGAAGGGTAAATTCCTGTAGCTTATCACCCAGTCTTTAGCCATAGCGAATTGTTGAAAACATGCCGCATAGCGCAGTATGGAATCGACGTCGGTCTCCACCACGTAAAGCCTTTCGCCGAACAGCTTCGCGTGGGTCTCTATGGGCTTCTCGCTCAGCTTAAACATGTTGGTCCCCCTTATCTTGAATATCGGAATCCCCAGAGATTTGGCGACTTGGAACGCGTAGTCTTCAACGAGCTCCATCATGACCGTGGCGTCGGGGCCATACCTCATATGGCCGACGTCGGACATGGGCTCCCAGTCGAAGGCAAACCTCTTTACATATTCTATATATTTGGGCTCTCCTCCCGGCAATTCCTTCTTGAAGACCTCCTTATCTACCAACGCCTTCAAGTCGGGGTATTTGTCCAATGGGAATTGGGCCGGATGGTACTCGTCCCCCTCCGGGGTCAGTATGAGATAGACGTCTGGCGTCTGCTTGGGCTGTTGGGCCCCTGGCTTATGCGCGGTTTCAGGCGTGTAGGATCTGCTGAGCTCCGATAGGGGGTGTCCTAGGCACTTCATTTCGAACTGTTTATAGTAGCCAAAGGGCGCCTTCAGCACGCTAAATCCCTTAGCATTAGCTGAAAGAATGTCGTATATTTTATTTAAAATATCTCTCGATATATATGGACGGGCTAGCCTCGACGATAAATGGGCATATGGATATATAACTATAGAGTTTGCCTTTACCTTATTTGCAACATCTATGATATCCTCTACTATCTTCGATAGATATCCGTCGTCCGGCACGTCGCCTTCCTCCACGGTTAGGAAGGCAACCAAGGCGTTCTTGGCCTCGCCTCGGTTGGGCTCATCTCTTATCTCGCCCGCAGGTTCCTTCGGCTCCCATCGGAAGAACTCGGTGTGTATCAACAAGACGCGCATTGGTCGATATTAACCACATATATTTAGCAATTCACGTATTACGTCCGTACGGCCTCTTATTAAGAACAAAAGTCTTAAATACGGGTACCATTCGCGCACTCAGCAATGCAAGCAACGCAAATCGCGCAGGGCAAGATCCCGGTGATAGGAAAACACTACTACGGCGAGGCCTACGGAATAGATCCCGAGCTCCTCTCCGACGAAGAGCGATTAAGACGTATTGTGATAAGGGCTGCCGAGCTTGCCAACATGCACCTAGTGGAGGTAAATAGCTGGAAATTTAAGGGTGGAGATAAGGAGGGCGTCTCGGTTATCGCGCTGGTGCTCGAAAGCCATATAGCGGTCCATACATGGCCGGCATATGGATACGCCACGGTGGATGTCTACACCTGTGGCGAACGGTCGGATCCTCTTACCGCTTTTAGGTATATCACAGCCCAACTGAGGCCGAAAAGATATACAATAAACTATTCAGACCGATCATATAGGTATCCCAAATAACCTTTATCTTTTAGTATAAATATTTTTATTATCTCTTCGGGGCAATAGCACAACAATAGAGCTACGTATCTCGTTTAGGTTTTTCTTTTCGGCTATCCACGTTCCCTTTTTCCACTTGACTACCAACCTTTTTCTTTCCAAAATAGACATATACTTATATATATACCAAGAACATCTTCTGTTCAAGCCACATATTTTATCTATCTTTATAATGACCACAGTTCCCCTTCCACTATAGCTGTTTATATACGTCAACAAAGCGCTCAAGAATTCCGTCTCCACGACTATCTTCCTTATTTTTCTTCTACTTCGCTTTACTAATATTCTTCTATTATTTTGTATTTAATATGAAAATATCTAGGTTTAATGTTTATATTTTTATTAGTTATATACGTATTTTTATTAGTTTCTGTCCAACAAGATATTTATATTGGATATCGAAAGAGCTACCATGTTGCTTCCGTACTTCATATGGTTCGACCCCGTCTACTGGATAACTATGGCGCTTGGCTACGTGCTGATGTTCGTTCTTGCGTCGACTTTGGCGCCAAAGCTGGCGCGCAGGTTCAGCGGACGGTTCTCTCTGTACGTCTCCATGGCCATACTGGCGTTTACGTTGATCTCGGTAACGGCGGCAGCCATATGGGCGGCATTATATATAGGAGGCTATGTAACTATGTATTCTGTTCCATACATAATATTATTTGTATTAATAATAAATCTATTAACATATTTAATATCTCCATTTATAATAAATTTAGCATATGGAGCCAAGGAGGATCCCGAACTTCAGACGGTGGTCGACGATGTGGCTTCCAGGTTGGGCATCGGCGGCCGCATAAAGGCAGTGTTGGTGGACGGGCCGCCAAATGCGTTCTCGTACGGCAATTTCATAACGGGTAGACGGGTTGCCGTCACGAGATCACTCTACGATATGTTGAGCCGCGACGAGCTGGAGGCCGTCATAGGGCATGAATTGGGCCACCATCTGCATAGAGACAACTTGGTGATGTTGTTCTTCGGCCTATTTCCCTCGGTGGTGTATTATCTGGGGTATAGCCTCGTCTGGCAGGGGATGTTGGGCGGCAGAGAGGAGAGAGGGAACTCGGGCACGATGGCGCTGGTGGGGCTTGCGCTGGTCGCCATATCATTCATAGAGCAGTTGTTGGTCTTGGCCTTCAGCAGGATGAGGGAATACTACGCTGATTTTGTCGGCGCCCGTGCGGCAGGGAGATGGCCTATGCAGAAAGCTCTTGCCAAAATACATCTGTACTACGAAGGCGGCGGGAGGGAGGCTGTGAGCGACAGCAAGCTGAAGGCTTTGTTCATCTATGCGTTCACGGCGGCCTACGGGAATCCCTTCAGGGAGATAACTCCCGACGTGGTCAACAGGCTGAAGCGCATGGATGTCGGCGGCGTCCAGGAAATTCTGTCAGATCACCCGCCTGTGCCTAAACGCCTGAGGTTCCTAGACTCGGTGGAGGTCTAGGGCTCTATCTCCAGGAACTTCAGCAGGTTTTTCATCTCGTTTACGGCGACTCTGTAGGATCTAAGGCCCTCCTCGCTCACGACATAGACCTTTCTGCCCGCCTCATCCCTCTCTGCGAGGACTCCGTCCGCCACCATTCTTTTCAGGAGGACGTACCCATAGACGTTGCTTATGTTGAAGCCAAGGGCTCTTAGGCGAGATATGATGCCGTATCCGTGGAGAGGGCCTTCCCTCAGCAGTATGGCCACGGCGTAGAGCCATAGGTTGCCCTTGCCTATGCAGTTCCGGAACCTCAGATACGCCCTGGTGGGCATCAACGCATCGTACGGGCGAGTTTAAATGCTTATGCTTACAGAATAATTTATTAACAGATCTGTTTAGATGGACATGCCCATTAGGGTCGGGATAGCGGGCGTGGGCAACTGCGCCTCGGCCTTGGTGCAGGGGGTCGAGATGTATAGGCGATATCCTGAGCTGGAGCCTCTGGTGGCGTTCAAGAAGATCGGCAACTACACGGTGACCGACATAGAGTTCGCCGCGGCCTTCGACATAGATGCACGTAAGGTGGGCAAAGACCTCGCAGAGGCCGTATTCTCGCCGCCGAACAACGCGACGAAGGTCTATCAGCCCGGAAAACTGGGCGTCGTCGTCAAGGCCGGGCCCGTTCTCGACGGGAAGCCCGAGGGCAATGTAGTCGATAGGGTGGTCGAAGGCTCTCTTGAGGACGTCGTGAGGGAGCTTGAGTCGACCAACACGGAGGTGTTGGTCAACTATCTGCCGACGGGGGCTAGAAAAGCCGCCGAGGCCTATGCCGAGGCGGCCCTGAGGGCTAGGTCGGCGTTCATAAACGCCATGCCAGCGCCTATTGCTACCAGCGAGGTCTGGCAGCGAAAATTCGCCGAGAGGGAGGTGCCGCTGTTAGGCGACGACACTCAGAACCAGATAGGGGCCACCGTGTTGCACAAGACGCTCATACATCTACTGTCCCTAAGGGGGGTCGCCGTGATGGATACCTACCAGATAAACGTAGGCGGTACGCCCGATTTCGCCAATCTGATGTACAGAAGAGGCGATAAGGAAAAGACGAAGACCGCGGCGGTCAAGAAGATGGCCGAGGGGCAGGACTTCAATGCGTATATAGCCCCGGTTGCCTACATACCGTTTCTTGGCGACAGGAAGATAGCGCATATGTTAATAGAAGGGCGTATATTCGGCGGAGTCCCCATCAACATAAGGGTGGAGCTGGAGGTACACGACGCTTGGAACAGCGCCGCGGTGGTCTCCGACGCGATAAGACTCGCCAAACTTGCTCTCGACAGACATATAGGAGGTCCTATATACAGCGCCTCGGCTTGGGGCTTCAAGAACCCGCCGCTACATATGCCCCCCGAGGAGGCCTATAAGGCGGTGATCGAGTTCATAAACGGCGAACGGAACAGCTAGGCCTATCTAACCGCGCTGGCTAATTTCCTCTGGGTTCTAACCCAGCCGTACTCCCTGCCCATAATCCCGAGCGCCGTGCCGGCTATGTGCACGAACGCCGTCACGAGCTCCAAGAACGGAGCCAAGATGTCGGGCCTTGTCGGAGTGTGGTATTTGGACTCCACATATATATCGATGGCAAGACCCGCCGAAAACAGGTAGAGAAGCAGAGCCATTTCAGGCACGGTGAGCTGCGGCCCCATCACCAGCCTGTATATGAGCAACACTATTATGGCTACGTAAACCGAGCTCGTGGCGAATACGGTACCCTGGAAGAAGAAATCAATCTTTCTGGCCATGGGGATGTCGCTCTTGATGACCGGGACTAGATACCTTAGAAACACTCTGATGGTGCCCGAGGCCCACCTCAGCTGTTGTTTGAAGTACGACTTGAGGTTGCGGGGGGGCCTGCCCCATGTGTAGAGCCCCCAGGTCGCCGCTATGGAATAGCCGTTGAGCCACATACGGACAGAAAGATCTAGGTCCTCGGTTACCGTATCCTCCGAAAACCAAAGCTTGACGATGGGCTCCAGCCTCGCTATAGCCGTCGAGCCCGTGAATATGGGCATCATGTTCAGACGGGTTCTGCCCACCAGCATGGTCCCCGATATGTCGTGGGATACTGAGACCAACGCATCGAGCGAGGAGCCCAGATATAGATGCCTCTGGACCCCTTGCACCAGGTCAACCCCCAGTCTCTTTATGGTTGAGACGGCCCTCCTGATGAAGTCGAAGTCGGGGGGTTCATGATCGCTGTCGACGAAGATCACGTATTTGGGGTTCCGGAGCGGCTTCAACGACATAAGGCCTCTTATCGCGTCGTTCAAGGCGCCCCCCTTCAGCCCAAATCTGCCTTCCCTCATGAACAATATCAGCTGCTCGTTGGAGAAGACCCGGAGAGGCCTGGGAGTCCTCACGATGCCGGAGGGCTTGAGCTTGTAGGGCTCCACCAGACCCATATCGCCGCAGTCCTCGATCACAGCCACTTTATAATTTCTGTAGTTTTGGGCTAGCCACTTAGGAAGCGTCTCGAACAGATTCTCATCTCTACAAGACGGCATCACGACGTAGACTCCATCATCGTCATCGTCATATACGCCGTTGGCCTGGCCCTCCGACGACAGGAAGGTAGT
>Ga0081534_100095_pt1 | contig 32155 bp, 45 predicted proteins | sample MonGeyMetagenome_FD_71019 | JGI IMG/M metagenome (GOLD analysis project Ga0081534, IMG submission 71019) | Hypoxic/sulfidic aquatic microbial communities from Monarch Geyser, Yellowstone National Park, USA - MG (SPAdes) v1 (version 2) | ecosystem: Environmental > Aquatic > Thermal springs > Hot...
GATATTAAGGATGAGTTGCAGAAAATCAGGGATGAGCTGGATAGCCTTGAGGAGAAGATTAGGAGGAACCAGCTTCGTGATGCGATTAGGCAGTTAAGCTTCATCATCGATGACATAGACAAGCTCATCGATGATGTAGAGAGGTACGACCCATGGGATGACATAGATGATGAAGATGTGGCATACGTATGCCACAACTGGGGATGTAAATGCCCTGAGGTCTGACGGCTTTATGGGTGGAAAGCCCAATACGGATAAGTTTTAAATTTCGTTGGTTTTTTACTTATTGATGCTCGGCAACAAGTATGTCCTTGCTGTCGTAATAGTAGCGATGGCCCTGGGGGTTGTGCTTACGATGCTTGCTCCCTCGTACACTGTGGTTAAACCGTCTCCGCATGTCCCTACCGCTATTTCGTGTAAGTACGTGTTGCCTTATGTTGAGCAAGTAAACGTTTCAGCCATAAACTACGTGAGGGCTTACCTGCACGAGAACCCGCTGGTCTGGAACCAGTGTCTCGGTACCTTTGCCTACTTGAGGTATGAGACCGTCACGAGCTACTGGGTATCCACAGGCTTCTTTGGGCATTTCTTCCTAACTAACAACGAAACATCGTTCTTCACCTCACGTGTTACTGTTTATGAGGACATGTTCGGTGTGCCGACCAACTACGGTGTTTTGATGGTTGTCCCGCACTACGTGCTTAACTACACGACATTTGTTGTCTACGTGAACAACACTGTGGTTGGGAACACCTGGGTAATAGATGTGAATGGGACAAGGCTTGTTGTTTACACAAATCAATTAATTAGTAACCAAACAGCACAGCTGTTGTTGTTCCTGGCAGACCCAGGGCACGCATACCCACTGCTGGACCCGAACATCACGTACTACGGGTACTACGAAGCACCAGTAACGGTGCCCTTCAGCAGTTGCCAGTGGGTGTCGATTTACGAGGAAGCCTACTGCTACGGAACAACACCGACAAACTGGGTCGTTGGTGTCATGGAGTTAGCAAGCAATTAAGTACTAAGCGGTGATTGGTTGAATTTTGGTCTACGTACCGAGTGCGCGCCTATACTAGATCTTATCGACACGTCAGAACCTTGGTCTGTTGTCTCCGTTGGGTTGTTAGATTTCTTCCATGTACTAGAGAACAATCGGTGTTTGCTGCGTCTGTTTCCTCGTCTCCACGACTGACTTGATGTAGTTCATGCACCTCTCGTGTGGGCTATCGTTGCGCCTACACTCAAAGTAGAACCTTGCGTCATCGCCGACAACGATTAATTCCTTCAACTCTCTCCTCTCTTTTGGCGTTAGTGTTATTCTGTATTTCTCCTCAAAGGACTTTATTACGGCTTCTTTTCTGACGTCATCCATTTCCCCTATATTGAACACCCTGAACACCCTGCCTGGTCTCTTGAACATTGCGTCGATTAGCTGGGGCATGTTTGTGGTCATTATCAGTAGGAAGGGCTTGTCCCTAACGAGTGGGTTGTCCAAGGCATCACCAAGCGTGGCAACAACCTTGGGCGTATAGTCATCACTCACGTACTGAGTCCTTGCCCATGTTATCCTCTCCACTTCATCCATTATGATTATGCCGTTGTTCATGGACGCCCACGCAAACAACTCGTTAATCCTCCTCTCGGTCTCCCCCCAGTAAGCGGTCAGCAGATCCTTAGCCTCAACCCTGACCGCCTTGAACTCAATGCCGGCTTTCTTCCCTTCCTCATAGACTAAGTAGGCAAAGTGGTGGGCAAGTGCCGTCTTGCCGGTGCCAGGTGGCCCAGTGAACAGCACTGCATGCCCCCAGGTCCTCCCCTTGGACATAGCCCTCACGAACTCCTCCGCCGTCTTCCTCATGTCCTCCTTGACGTCATCATAGCCCAGTATCATTTCGCCCTCGTTCCTCAACACGTCCCAATCAACGAAGGAGCCGATTGGTAACTTCGCTTCCTTGTATGTCTCCAGAGCTGTTTGCTTGTACGCAAGCTCTACCTGTGAGACGTTGTCTAGCAAAAGCACCAGCATTGGGGCGCTTGTTAGCGCCAGCCACTCATACCTGTCCACTAGTACTGCGCCGGCAATTATTGCTAGAACCACCGATGCGTAGTACATGTACTTCGCCTTCTTGATGTCCCTCTTCTCCTCTGCCATCTGGAACGTGCGAAGGATGAGTATGAGATCCACAAGCAACAACAATACATAGACCCAGGCGTTCACGTATAATATCGGTGTTTGCATCCAACCCGGCTGGTAGGGCGTTAGGTAGCCGAAAGGATAGACGCCTATGAACGCTATCAGTATTATTACAACTAGTAAAGCAACGATTGCGGGAGATGCAACGGTTGAGGCGTAGAGGAACATCAATGCGGAGAGCATTGGGTTTACGAATGCGGATAGGGATGCTGTGCTCGCTATGAGACTAAGTCTCCAGTTGTACTTGTCGGCATATATGAATAAAAGGGCTGCTGTGTCGATTACAATCACTGCTGTGGCTATTACAGCAATTGAGGATAGGTAATAGTACTTTGTGACCTCATGTGCTATCGCTGGTATGTACATGGCTGGCAGGACTGGGTAGTAAATGAAAACGAATATAGAAGCGATGGCGTCAGCAATCCCCAACCCCCATGTTGGGAGGAAATAGGTGATGACACCAACGCTCCCTGCGAGTAGTGGGGTAATCCACAGGGGCCATTTGAAGTATATGTACGCCCAGTAGCCTATGCCGAATCCCCACATTGTCATTGATAATGCCAGGTAGAGATTTCTCCAGTTTGTGATTTTGAACAAACTCATCATGGTTTACTCACACAAAGGTTTATTTTCCCTATTATTTAGTTTTTATTGACCAAACATGTCCCACAAACCAGGGATTATACTTGGGACTGCCTTGCTAGTGCTGGGTTTCGTGCTGTTCGTTATCTCAATAACCGTTCCGCTTGTTAGTCTACAGAAGCCACAGCTGTTGCTGGTATCAACAAGCAAGGCTCCCCTGGTGCCTGCGTCAGGTGCTGTTGTTAATTACGTTGAGTACGGTCCGATTGCCAATGTATCAGTACCGATGATTGCTCCGCCAACAATAACCACAAACGTCCTATTTAATGAGACACTTGTTACTGGCGCTAACGGTGAGACGCCTACTGTGTGGGTTTGGGTTACATCTGAACCGCAGACGCCGATTGGTAACTTCACAGTGGTCCTAACCGTGTTGAGGGTGAACGGTATAACGTTGCACGGCTATAAGTTCATCATTAATCCGATAGCCGGCACAGTACAGACAGTCGTTCTACCGAATGGTGCAACTGCTACGTGCAACTTCCAGCACGCAACATGGCTTGGCCATGTGACGTGTATGATATACATGCCCGGCACAGAGGTGACATTCATACCATACGGCTTGGGCAACGGTGAGCTTGGTGCTGTCTATAGTGTGATTTCGTACGACGGCGGTAGCGTGTATGGCTTCGACATGACTGCTGTGCCTGTCTCTGCGAGTGAGACAACTGTCACGTTCCACTACAAGCTTGGTTTACCGGTGATGGGTAGTGAGTACTTCTGGACGTTCACAGTCACTGTGCCAACACTGATGCACTACACGTACGAGGTGAGACTGCCGTTGCTTGGCGTGTTCTTCCCTGGCTGGGGCTATTTCCCAATCACCAACGCGGTGCTGCTTGGCGTTGGTGTGTTGTTGATGATTGTCGGCGTCGTGATACTACTGCACGAGTACCACATGCACAGGAGAATACAGCTGTTTAGAGCCTACGGCATACCGCCATAGCGGTGAAAACGCTTTTTAAAATTCCCCCTTTAAAATCATTATTTAATGCCCGAGTTGAGAATCACACTTTTCGAGTCCAGGAGTAGGAGGGAGCTTTACGCCAAGCTTGCAATTATCTCGGTAGTTTACGGTCTGTTCTGGATAAATCCTGTCGACTTGACGTCAGCACTCCACGAGATGCCCTACTACCACCTGTGGTTGATTGCGCTGTACTTCGCACCTGCATACGGCTTGTTCGCACTATACGGAACTAGGGATTGGGAGCTGTACTTCGCCATTGGTCTCCTTGCATCCCTAATGAACGACTTGTTCTTCTACCCAGTAGGCGAACTCATGCACCTAGTCAGCGGCATAAACCTGATTGAGTGGTACAAACTACAGCTAGGACTGGACGGTTGGTCAGTCGACTTCTGGTTCAAGGGAGGAATAATCACATTCCCAGTGTGGTCGTGGCTAATGGGACTAAGCATATACCTAAGGATAATAACAGTAATACTACTAAGCGAGCTATGGCTAAGGAAACACCAACCACTATCGCTTACCAAGCGGTGATAAAAATCGAATAAATACAAAAAACGGCCCGTCTCGACCCACGCCCGGGTCGTGGGCGTCACAGACGGGCCTAAATTCCCGGGAAGGCGGCCATACGGCCCATCCCAGCCATGCTGATTTTACATACGTATCGCGGGAGCGGTGCCGTGGCGACCCGCCTGAACCTGGCTGGCCTTATCGGGGCCAAGCTCCCCACGGGACCGGGGGGAGCTGAGCATCTTGAAAAGCAGTTGCTTATAAGTTTTACTCTTACTGGCCTTGCTCAGTCCTGCTGATTTGCAACCCCGCGGGGAATGTGAACCCACGCAGGCCCGCCGGGATCTCGGAGGGATCTAGGATGTTGAGGGAACTCATCATTCCCCGCGGGGCTAAGCAAAACAAAAAAGCACTGCTTATAAGCTTTTGCTACCATGTTCTTTAGGTGATTGAGGATTCGAACACTGATTTTAGTGATGATGTCTCGACCGCGATGATTGTTACCAACAACCCCTATCTATAACATTGCAAAACGATTTATCGGTTTCTTGCAAACGAGGGTTTCAACCACGTTTGTGAACACCATTTGACTCTAACAGGTCTAGAAACTTAGTTACCAAGTCAATCCATACAATCATAAAACGGTTACGAAATGATAAACACACGAGGGTGTTCATTTAAAATGCACTCACTTAGTTTAAACCCCTCTCTTTCAGATAAAATAAGATAACAATTGAACGTATCACGATATCGACAAATAAATATGTTATTTATACTATGATTACGATCCTATATATGTCGTGGATATATGATTTATCATAATTTATTATCACATATAATATATACACATTATATTCTTCTAGTGTAGTGACTAATAATAACTTTCACAGAAAATAAGATAAGGGTTGAAAAGTTATCTAGTATCTATAGAGAGAGGGGGGTTAGAAGTTCCGGGTGTTCATTTAAAATAACACCCGGGGGCTATTAAGGAGTTGATTGATTATGGTTATTGGTATTTTGTGCTTGGTTTCGTGTTTTAACGAACGTTCTTGGGTATACCACAAGTGACTACCGCAAGGGTAGTCAGTAGTGGTAGTCACTGGGGTCTACCTCTGGTGTATACCAGCTAGGTATGCATCAGAGGTAGTCAGATTTTTATACCAGTTGGTTTACCAGTATTTTGATGAGTAAGGTTCTGGGTAGTGTTGGTTCTAGGAAAGGGCGGGAGGTGGTGAAGCTTTCTGACACCGCGAAAACGATTCTTGATAGTTTGAAAAACACGGTTGTTGATTACGTATGTAAGAACGAGGCAAACAAGGAGTGGTGTGAGAAGACGCTTAGGCGTAGATTATCTTATAACATAATCATTGAAGCGTTGAATGACGTAGTAGCGAGTGATGAGTTGTTGAGGTTGAAGTTCGTAGGCAAGGCACTAGAGCATGCGTTGAGCGAGAGCGTGTACATCATGTCCTGGAAGGAAGCTATTGATGAGGAAATCAACAAGATGGAAAAAACCAAGTCTAGCGAGGGGAGAAAAGACGCTTCTCGTGTAATCTGCGGCAAGAACCAAGATGCATGCAAACAACTCCTTGATCAATCAATAGATACACTACACAGAGCATAGGTGGTTAGATGACGGTTATTATAAGTGAGGGTGTTGATGGAGTAGCTAAGTATTTAACTGATGTGTACCTAAAAGGTAGAGATAAGGATGAAGTATTCAATGAAGTAAAGGACCAACTTATAGAGAAGGATGTACAAATACTAACCACGAGAATTTACGGTAAGGAAGTAATTGTGGCGATGAAGACAAACGCAGGCGATATATTGATGACTGACTTGCTAACGAATAGTGTACCCAAGAATATAGATATAATTGAGGCGAGGATGGAGAAAATATACATCGGCCAACTTGTTATGGACGATGTCGAGATGAAGTTTATATCGCTAGATGAAATAGGTACAATCGGTAAAGTCAAGGTGTATGGTGCGAAGATCGGCATGCTTGGTAAATCTGGTTTTGTGAATGATGTGTTTATCATTGTCAAGGCAGAGCAAAAAAGGAGGATAGTTGTGGATTTCGAAAAAGTAAGAAGCATGTACGACTTCACAATTGGCGACTACATAAAGAACGCGTCAATACTGGCAACAATATTCGCGCCAGACATTGTGGGTCTAGATGATGTTAAGCTAGCACTGATAGCCGAAGGAGTAGGGGCGGGGCCGCTTAGTAATGAGAGATTCGCATTAAATACGTTATTGATTGGGCCGCCGAGCACGGCAAAGACAAGGCTAGGCATTGCTTTATGTGACGTTATTGATAGGTGCGCCTTTGTATCTGCATCGGAATCAACCGAGAAATCATTATTGGCTGCATGGGATAAGGACACTGGTGAGTTATCACCAGGTCCGTTGGTGTTGTTGAGCGGTGATCATATAAACTTCGGTATAGTGGTCATTAACGAAGCCCAGAGATTAAAGAATATCAGCGAGTTAAGGGATGCGCTTGAGGAACAACACTACGAGATACACAAGGGCGGTAAACACTTGAGTGCAGATACCCGTGTGGGTGTTGTGATGAACATGAACCCAGTGCCAGGGGACTTCGCGGTTAACTTCATAGATAACTTCCCAAGGTCTTGGGATACAGCGATACTGTCGAGAATAGACATGATAATACCAATACCTGGTGTTATGACCAAGGAGAGGTTCTTGAACATAGCTAAGGTAATAATTGATAAGTTCCAAGGCAAGGTGCCGAAGCAAGATAACGATGCGTTGTGGTCGTACATAAAATACGCGAGGTCCCTAGACCCACGCATACCACCAAGCTCTGAGAAGTACATAATTGATATGATGGGCAAGGTGTTTGATGAGTACAAAGAAAAAGGGTTGCAAATATGGGTTAGGACAGCGGTGAGTTTCCTAAGGATTGTCAGGGCGTTCGCGAAGGCATTGCTCGTTAAGGAAGTCACGCCGAGCTTCGTTGATTTCGTTATTGATATACAGAAGCATTGGCTCAACAGGCTTGTGAACCCTGACGTTAAGACCATATACTACGCAATACTTAGTGGTAGCGAGGTTAAGTTCGTTAATGCCATGCTTGAGTTAATGCGCAGTAATTGCACGCAGGAAACTGGTGGTTGTTCGCTTATTGAGTTAGCTAAAATGATTGAAGACATGATGGAACAAAACAACGAAATAAGGCAGTCAGTGGAGGACCTAATGGCGAAGAGGGGTTATAAGACACTCACGGCATACCTCGATGAGGTAATAATAGCAACACTAACTAGGAGACCAGGTTCGCCGATTTACAAGTGCAAGGAGGGCAAGTCATACGAAGAGACAAAGTGGTGCATAACCTAGTGATGGTTATGAGACCGAAAATAGAGACTATCAATAACGAAACAATTGTTTGTTTGGGCGATCATAACTGCGTAAAGTGGACCAAGGGCAAGGAGAAGCAAGCGTTGTCATTGATCAACGCAGGTTGTGATGAAGCCAATGAGATACTTAAACAATTGGGTTATAGCGCCAATGCGATCAAGGAATTAACCAAAGACTTATGTGGGTACCTATGTCCTAAGGTAGACCCGAGGTTCTGTAATAATCCCGAGTTTGTTGAGTTCATAACAACGTGGAAGCCACTGTATATTCCATACCGTAGATACGGAACATTGCCAAACAAGGCAAAGGAATTAATCAATAAATTAATGGAGAGAGGCTTCATGCAAGTACTTACGTGCTGTGTCCAATACAACAAGGAGTGCAAATGCGAAAAAGATGTTCGTGGTTATTTCGTTACAGCCAGCGTTGTTGATTACGATAAATGCATCGAGTGGTCAAGGAATGAGTGCGTGATGACAGTAAGGCAGGCAATAGCGGAGGTACTCTCGTTCTTGCAACCCAAGGTTGAATTTCACCGTGAAGGCCAGGTATTTGTCTTCGAACTGCCGATACGTCATTACGTCATTAATTACAAACTGAAAGATAAAGATAAAGCATTGGTATGCATAAGGGGCGTGTGCGTGGAAATCGATCTGAACAAACCAAAGCCAGCCACAACGGCTGAGGAATTCAAGAAACAAGGAATAGATATAGATCTAACCGATATAAAGTACATAGTCAGGGTGATAAAAATATATACATTATATACATAATTCATAACACATTTTGTGTTATTGTTTCCTAACATACTTTGTGTTATGGGTGTGTTATGTTAAACCCAACGACTAAGATTGTGATCTGGCGCTTAGTATTAGCTTGACCAACTCGAACTTGAAGTCATCGCTCCTCATCTTCATCTTTATGTAGTACAGTATCAACGATAATGCATCGTTCATTGATAGGTCGATTCCAATCAACTCCTCAATCCTATCCCTAACCCAGTTCAAATCATTGTAATTCTCCTCACTAACCGATATAGTCCTATACCTAGGCACAACACAAAATAAACCACAGCCTTATAAACCCACCGTTTAACGGTGAACGAACACCCCCAGTGGGGTGTATGGTCATTTTATAAATGCAAAATGCAAGGTGCGAGGTGCAAAGAGCAATGCGCGGGATGGTCTAAGCATCATGTTTAATGGTGCCGGTTTAAAGAATTGAGCTTAGAGCTTTAAGTATCATGCAGTCAACATCGAGTGTTTAGGTTGGGACAGATCGCTCAATGCAGGCTGTGATACGCATACCACATAATGCAAAAAGTTGAATGCTTGATGTTGCTCGTAGACAAACCAATCATTGGTTGGGGGTTTATAAACCAATCGCAAATGCAGTATGTGCGACGCCGTATGCACAGAGCAAGGTGGCTAAAGCCAACTGCGTAATGCACATCGCAAAGGGCTTAATACATGAAGCACACTGGGCAATGCAGCAAGTAATTAACGGAAAGCAAACAGCCGAAAGGTGAATGTATACTCACAAACCAATCTGGTTTGGGTTTTATAAGCCTTATTGAGGTGGTGGGCTTGCCAACTTATACCTAATGCTATCGACAAACTGCTTGATCTCCTTGTAGTACGTGAACGTGTTCGTGACAGAGTAACCCAACAACTCGGTCAACGTCTTCTCAAACAATGTGCTGCCATCCGGCGCGCCGCTGACTGCGTGGGCTACCTCGTGCAGTAACGTGCTGATGTACTCCCCAACACAGTCTGTAGTAACCATATCGGGATAGACAATGTTGTATTGACAAGCATTCATGAGACACGATATGCTCAGAGTGATCCTTGTTGTTGGTATATGCGTGGTTTCACCACAAACGCCCTCCTTTAGGTATGCGTACTCAACCTTCTGTACGTAATCATGTGCGAGAGTCACGCCCCTAGTCACGTAATAAGCTATCCCCTCAAGGTAGTCTATGATTGACCTAAGAGGCTCTGGCAGTTTGTCCTTTGGCACAGTGACTGTTGCAGTGCCAACCTTCTCGTTCATCCTAGCTGAAGTCTTTGTCACTGTGGAAAGCCACTGGCAAAACGGTGTCGTGCAGAAGAATATTGGGTTCATACCTATGTACTTAGCGAACTCAAGCTCTTCAGGTTTGGTGACAACTGCCGCGTACTTTCCGTACATGTTCGTGAACAAGTCAGTCACAACATCCTTTATCTCATTCCACGTTGCTGGGTACATCTCATTCTCAACCTCCTTACCACCAGACATGCTTGACTTCAACGCATTATCGATTAACTTAGACAACAAGTCAGTCCACCTCTTGATCAAATTAGGGTCGTAAGACCCAGGTCTCACACGCTCCCTATACAAATCCCCCATCAAGTCCTCCCACAACTCCTCAATACCACTCCTTATGTCAGACTCACTGGCGATGTCCCTAGACTCGGACAGCCTTACATCGAACAGGTTGTAACCGAAAAAGGCGGTCATGTCCCTAACGTATATGTCCCTAACGTAGATCTTGCCCCTAGCCTCATCACAATCAAGTATGTGACCCCACTTAGTGGGCATACCGCTTGTCTCTGTCTCCATAAGAGTGTAAGCCCTACACCTAATAGGCAAACCCTGAACGAAGTTATTCCTAAACCTATCGCACAGGGTTGGGTCACCGATATAGACATGTGTGCCGGTCACGTTCTCTGGTATACTCTTGTAACACACACAGAACACTTCAACCGGAGCACCCTCGATGTTCACAGGCACAAACGTCGGCCTTATCTCCCTACTCCTTATCTCCCCACTACCAGTCTCAACACTGCCGGACCTAATGTACACCGGGACACCTAGGTTCAGTAGAACCATCAACGCAAGCTTAAGACCCTCGCCAAACCTACCCCTACTCCACTCAGGCTTTTCGGATGTACCAAAGATCAAGTGCCTGGCAGATAAGCCCCTGCCCAAGTCAGAAACAACTGAATTAGTGTCAATGTTGAAGCACGGGTACACGTCCGGCCAAATGTTCCACACGTACTGCATCTCATCAAGTGCATTCTGGACAATCTCCCTATAGGCTTGCCAAACACCCCAACCCCTAGTCTTGACGTACTGCCTAGCTATCCCATACGAAAAAGCTCCATCATAACCCAAAGCCCTACATGCCTGCTCGCAACTCACAGGAACTAATTAAACACTTTAAATTTAAAATCTTAACACGCCGATCCTGTACAGTGCGAACAACACAACAGCAACTATAACAGGGATACCGACAGCAATAAGGCTTGTTAAGTCGTATGGTACCTCCTCTATGTCGAGTTTGACATTCTCGGGGTGCCAAATGTACTTCCTAACCTCATCAACGAACCTCTGGGCTTGATCCCTTGTCTCGAAACCATCAGCAAGAACGTCCGTGTACCCATACTCATCTGTGATCAACACCCTGTAAGTCACGGAACACCCACCTCACGCTTCGCCATGGACTTTATCAACTCCATGAAGTTCTCAAACAACTCCTCACCCTGACCAGTAGCCTTTAGAGCACGCTCAATATCCTCCTTAGTGTCCAGACACACGATTATCTTCCCATCATCACCAACCAAGCAAGGCACAATTAACAACCAAAAAACAGGCTTAAAACCCTTGCTCCCAACGATAATAAAAATCCTTGTGAGCAATGGGTTTTTAAACCAAGGAGTCATTTTCGTATTGATGGTAATACTCACGGGAAGGGTGATAAAGACCAAGGCGAAGGCCAAGGATAGGGAGTACGAGCAGTACATAATCTACGTCAGGAAGACAGACAAGCAATTACTTGAGGAACTCGTTGGTAAGGAAGTCATTATGGAAATAAAGACAAAGCGATTTTAACGAAAAACCAACAGCAAAAGGCTCATTTGCCGAACACGCACTTCCTCACTTTCTTTATTGATATGCCGTATTCTTCCGAGACTATTTTGTCACAGGTTTCGTGACAAAGCACAACAGAGAATGGTGGCACAAAACACTCCCTAAGGCACTCCATGTACCTCTGATTAACTTCCCTACATAATGATGAATTCTTGCGGAACCACCGCCTGAGGGTTCTAATGATTATCGACACCCACAATCACCCAGGCACTTCACTTCCACATGATACTTATCACACCGAACCCCCTCTTTTTCATTCTACCAACCGTTATTTGGCTCACAACAAGCTCTGGAGGTAGTTGCCCAATGTACACCAGAGAGCCGACCGACCCTGGGTTCACCACCTCTGTAACCGAGAGTGTTGGCTGTGGCTGTTGCCCCTTCTCTGCCATTTGCTTCCTTATTAGCACACTAACGTCCTTCTCATCGAAGTAAATACCCAATATCCTGAACGGACCAACCAGCGGCTTCCCAGGTATTCCAGCGGCTTCCTTCATTGCCGAATACACGGCAGTACCGAGGATACAAGGCATAACCTTATCGCCGAATGGAGATACGCACCTGGGCATGACGAAGTCCAGGTGCTTATCATCCTCAAGCAACCCAGTAACAACGTACTTCTCATGTATTATCTTCCTAAGGGTCTCACCGGCATATTTATATGGAAAACCATACGCCACGTACATCATTGCCCTCACAGACACAATGTTCAACTCCTGCTTCACCTCACGCCTCTCCTGTTTTTCTTGTTTCCTCTGTGCCATCAACTCAAAAACAAAACGACACTTAAAAGCCTTTCGCTAAGTTAGCGAAATAAATTTAAAACCAACCACACATAAATACCACCAATGGCGGGCAATAAAAACGATATTGCGTACAGACTTAGGGAAATACTCACTGAAGATGATATCGAAAGAATCGAGAAGAGCTATAAGGAGAGCCGTAAGACCACACCATGCGAAGCCCGCACAAATGGTTAAGAAAGCGTTTTAAATAAGCCTTATAAATAAATCATTAATGCCTGAAGTACCAGAGCACGTGTTGAAGGTAAAGGAGATGCTTGAGAAATCACTTGGTTTTGATGACCCAAACAAAGCCATCGAGACCGGCTACTGGGGCGTCGGCATAGGCATGGATGGCAATGAGCCAGTCATTATTGTTTACTACGATGAGAGCATAAAGAAGAGGGAAGTGCAGCTACTGGGTGCTTATGAGTACGGTGGAAAGGTGGTTAGGGTTAAGGTTGTAAAGGCAAAGATGTTGTCAGCTCTCCCTTATTACAAACCAAGCGTATGGGTTAGACTGAAGCAAAAAATTAGCCGTTTTTTTCGGGGTTGACCAAGCACCAACTTGTTTTAAAAGTAAGGTTAGGCCACTTGAGGCCGGCACATCGGTCTGTGACTGCGCACTGACTGCTTGTTCATCAACAGGACCGTTCTACGACCTAGATAACGGTCAAGTGGCTTGGGTAACAGCGGCGCACTGCACCAAGTTCATAGCCACGTGCCAAGACGGAAGCAACGTCATTGGTAGGCCATTCTGCCAGCCCGGGCCATACGACGGTGGTACATACCCGAACGATTGGATTGGCAACAGCTACAAGGCAACGCCGAACTTCTGGCAGCCGGTTAGCACCACAACAGATACGGTTGCGATAAAGCTGAACGAGGGTGTTCAAGTCAGCACGTACATATGCGGAACAAAGGAGTACTTCGGCAAACCAATCTACTTGAACGGTAAGTACAGGACGCCGAACCCAGTCGAACAGATTTGTAAGTCGGGTAGGACTACTTATGTTCAGTGCGGTACTGTGCAGTCAATACACACAACAGTCATTGTGAACTACAACTGTTTCGTTAGAAACGTTAATGACGTCATAATAACAACACCAATACTACAGCCAGGTGACTCAGGCTCGGTTGGATTCGCTACAGACGGAACATTCCTAGGGCTAGGCTTCGCTGGTAGTGATGAATTGTCAGCATTCATAGACCCAAACGAGATAGCCAACACACTACACCTAGTACCGTATGGAGGAGCACCACCATCACCAACCCCATCACCAAGTCCATCACCTTCGCCCACTCCTACACCGACTCCATCTCCTACACCCCCTCCATCACCCAGTCCCTCGCCTAGTCCGTCACCTACGCCACCACCTACACCTCCACCAACTCCGCCACCCACGCCGCCGCCTAGTCCATCTCCATCACCTACTCCAACGCCTAGTCCTTCCCCACCTCCTGTTCCACCATGGCAGGTGCTGTGCCAGATCGGTTGCATGATGTGTCAGTACATAAACCAGCAGTGCAACTGTAGTCAGTTACTTGAGGTTAGACAGACTGGTTGTGGTAAGTATGAAATAACGATAAAGGGCATGTCACAAGATGGTACTTGCCTAGCAGGCTGCCTAGCCTGCGTGTTGCTCAACTTAATGTGCAACTGCGGCATATTCCAAGCAAAGTGATGAAATAAAAACCAAACAATCCTTCAAAATCACTAAAACTTTGTTTCATGAATCATTGTTTTGCCTATACTAGCACTTATCGACACGAGTGAATTTAGGTCTAAATTCATGAACTACACTTTGAGTAGGTCCTCAATGTTTAACTTACCAACGTAGTACTCATACGCAACCTGGATTGACCTATGCGTCCTAAACGTCTTTATGACTAGTTCCAGTGGGTAGCCAGCTTGAACTAGGTGCGTTATCCTTGACGCCCTAAGCGAGTGTATTGTCAACCTCCTGCCCTCGGTGCTTATTCCTGCCTGTTTAAGGCACTTGTTGAACATGTACCTAACAGCCTCGTTAGTTATGACGAACGGTCTCTCACCACCAACGCACTTACCTTGCCTTACGCAGTCTTCAATGACTGACTTAACCCTGTCAGTCAGTGGGAAGGACACGGTGTCGAAGGTCTTCTCAAGCGTGAAGAAGACCTTACCACCAGCAATCCTACACGTGGTGACCTCACCAATACGCCTAGCGTATGTGTACGCAAGCGTTAAGACAGCCCTGTGAGGCTGAGGGCAAACGCTAAGCAGTCTCTCGACCTCATCCCTAGTCATCACATCGTGCTGACCAACACCACTGCTGAACCTACTTTTCAAGTACCTATCATCAACATCACAATCATCTGGGAACTCCCTACAGTACGCAAGCACAACCCACAGGTAAGCCCTAGCCGCAACACCGCTGAAGCCACTAAGGAACCTCGCAACCACCTCCGTTGTCACCCTGTCGAATCCGTTCCTGTACATGAACTCATCAAGCCTATTCAGCACAGAAACATACATACGCCTAGCCCTCCTGCTACCCGTCCTACTTACGAACTCATCTACTTTTAGAAACATACCACCAACACAAAAGAGAAATGTTTTATAAACCAAACCTTGGTTGTTAAACGGATGCCAGCAAGGATACTCTGGGTCTCAACAGCACCCTGGATTGGGACTGGCTACGGCATACAAACCAGGTACATAGTCAAGACGTTGAAGGAAAGCGGGTTCGACATAATGCTGTTCACATACCACCTAGGAGGAGGACCAATAAACTACGACGGGTACATAGTACTGCCAGCACCGGCGGGTGTGACTACCTTCGCAACGCAACCAATAGTTTCATGGTACAAGAAGACAAACAGGAACTTGGTGATCACACTAATCGACGTGTGGGTTCTTCCAAACCTAGGCAACGAGACAAACTGGGTTCCATACGTACCAGTGGATGCACCGCTTGATGATTACACCATGGAGATAAACCAACCACTACAGACCGCAAAGGCAATCATAACATTCTCGAAGTTCGGAAAACAGCAAGTCGAGAAGGTCGTTAAGGACAAGAAGGTCTACATGATATACCACGGGATAGACACGAAGCTCTTCACACCACTGAATGATGAGAATGAGAAGAGAAAACTAAGGCAAATGCTTGGTTTACCGCCAGATGACTTCATATTCGGTTTCGTGGGAGTCAACGAGAGCGATAGGAAGGACATACCCGGTCTACTTAAGGCATTCTCGCTGTTCCTAGCGGACAACAAGGACGCAAAGGCAACACTCATTGTCTGGAGCGGTACGAAGCCGCAGCCCGGTAAGTCATACGACTTGGTAAGGCTAGCCAGGAGGTACGGCATTGAGAACAAGGTGATGTTCCCAACAGACCCAGACTACAGCATGGTGTACACTTACGACTTCATGCCCAACATATACCACGTGATGGACTGGTACGTGACTGCAAGCTCAGGCGAAGGCTTCGGCATACCAATAGCAGAAGCAATGTCTTGCGGCATCCCAGTCATCGCCCCGAACAACTCATCACAGACGGAGCTAGTCATTGATGAACCGCACACGCCGAGGGGAATACTCGTGAACCCATCATGGGTTAGACCAAGCCTTTGGACGCCAACGCACCAGGAGTACTCGTTCGTTGACCCACACGAACTTGCCGACGCAATGGCAAAGGCGTACAACATCAATGATGAGAGGTACAGCAAGAACGCAAGGTCGTTTGTCGAGGAGGTGCTGTCTTGGGACAAGATAATTCCACAGTGGATAGACACAATACATGATTTGGAGAACGAACTCAAGTTATGAGGTGGTCTTCATGGGCGATAGGGCTAGGTTCACGGCAACGATTGCCGTTGGTAAGAAGTTTGATGAGGTGTTCAACGACATACTCAAGTTGCCGAAGTACGACTTGCACCAGAACTGCATGAAGATTACTGGCAAGGGAAGGAAGTTCGTGTACACATGCTTCGGCATGCCGCCAAGGGGCTACGCAGAGGTCAAGTGGGGCTGGTCTGAGGGGCAGGACGCCGTTGAAGTCTTGATCGATGGTGATGAGGGTTTCGTCATGGCTATGATGCTCATGATAAACGAGGTACTCAAGAACCACGGATTCTCCCTAATAGATGATAGGTACAGCATAGTGTGGCTATGATCATCATAAAGCCAAAGCACTTATTTATTTCTTATCCTAATAAAAACATGTGGCCACCTGCCTAATCATACCCGTGGCACCCGATGAGGAGGAGCAGGAAGTTGCGCTCACTGTTAATTCATTCAGGCGTTTCGTGCCGAACGCAACTGTGTTCTTCGGCGTAGATGAGGACTACGACAACACGTGGCTAGGCAAGTACGGCTCGGCCATTAGGGTGAGGGGGTTCGGCGTTGGTAAGGCGTTGAACGCCGCAGTCATTGAAGCCTTGAAGGACAACTGCGAGTTCATAGTAAAGGCAGACAGCCACAATTATTTTGAATCCTTCGAGTACCCACTGTGGCTTGAGGTTGCGTACCACTGCACATGGGATGGAAATACGTGCTACGGAGCATCAACAGCGGAATGGCCCACAATGGGTTGGCTATTCACGTGGGGCAACTACACAGTACTACCAATGACCACAGAACCAGTCTATGCATACCCAAGTACAATACCTGAGTTGATGCATAGGGAGTTCGGTTGCGTCTACTGCTCCCCATACTGGGGTACTGAAGCCTACGACTTCACACTAACGGCTTGTAGGAGGTACGGTTGGTGCGTCAGGCAGGCAAGGTGGAAGGTAAGGCATAAATCCAAGGGTAGTTGGCCGGCAAATAGGCTTAACAGGCAGTTCCCTCTGGAGCCATGGATAAGTGAGTTAGCTGGAAACCCGTACTTCACAAGCATGTCTATCTCGTGGCAGGTCTTCCTAGCGAGACACGTTAGAGACCCAACAAGGCACCCCAAGTACGACCAAAAAGCATTCGAAATAGCAAAGAAGTACTTCGGCGACGTCATGAGGTACGTGCCGGGGTACAGCGTCGAGTTCATATACGACAAGTTGGGGATACCAATCAAGCAGAGGATAAATGCATAAGACATAAAAATCAACCACCAGCTTAGTTAGTTGTGAGCGCACCAACACCACCCCCGGAGTTGCTACAGATACAGAGGAAGTACAACGGTTACCTCTACTGGAACGGTAGGGAGTGGGTTCTCGGTCTTCCGCAAGGCACTGTTTTGACGCCAACTGAGATGCAGTGGGTTAGTTACTACAGGGCGAAGATCATTTACTTCAGTGGTCCAATAACGTTTATGAGGTGATGGGCATGGCCAACACGTACTACACGTGGATGTATAAGGAGAGTGACATAAGGGCTGTTCACTTCCTACTCGACACAATAGCTTCCCTAAGCAAGTACATGCCGCCTACTGTCACAACGCTTAGCGAGCTAAGTGGTGGCAGTGGGTCATGGTGGATTTACTACATGTGGATCGCCCCAGGCTACAAGCTTGTAGTAGGCTACGACCCAAACAAGATAACACCGTCAGACGCCCTTGAGTACATAGGCTTGTCGCCAGGGGATGTAGTGCTTAGGGAGGGGCAACCGTTCTTCATGTTGCCACTGTCACCAACACAAGAACAGCCAATGCAGATGTGCGGTTACAGGTGCAACGTGTATAGGCCGGCTATCGCAGGCATAGACGTGTTCGGCTGCTGCGAGGGTTGCAACTGCCCACAGGCTGGTTGCTCAATCGGATTCATAGCGAACAAGGCGGGTACGAATGGCATTGTCTCAGCAAACCACTGCCTATATGGATCTGTATGCAACTGCTTCGGCTTCTGCTGCCCGTACAACAAGTACGCAGTACAGCCATCACCACTCTGCGGAGGCACATGCCCAAGCAGCGTCATAGCCCACGACGCAATAACCTACGACTTCGGCAACGGAACGTGGTACGTAGACGCAGCATTCGCCCCAGCAACACAGCCGGTCCAGTACGCAGTCCTAGATGAAGGCGGCGTCATAAAGCCACTGCCGAGCACGTTCAGTGCAAGAGACCCAACACTCGGTGAGTCGATAACCAAGTTCGGGAGGGGTGTCTACACGTTCTCCACAAGGCAATCAACAGTACAAGGAATAGGCGCATCAGTAACAGTGTGCTGTAGTGCATCCGGTGGTCTCTGTAGGCAGTTCGCGGATCAAATAGTCAGCGGCCCAGGCTACATAAGCCCGGGCGACAGCGGTAGTGGTACATACGCTTCAGACCTGTCTGCCGCCATTGGCTTGAACTTCGCCGGGAACCTAACGACAGGCGAGGGCATAATGGCTAGGTCAGTGCTTGTCGAGAGGTACTTGGGCATAAGTCTCGCAGTGCCTTCAGCACCGTCAATGACAGCCCTACTGGCTGCAATAGCGGCTGCGGCTGGAATAGGGATAGGAATAGTCGTAGGCTCCACAGCACCAACGAGGTAAAAAGGCTTTAATAAAAGCACTGTCAAAATCAAATTGATGAGCTACAAGGCGAGGTTCATAGATGTAAACGACATATGGATGAGGTACTTGATAGTGTGTGTCGACAAGACTTGGGGACAGCCTGGTTGCCAGCCGTGGACTGGCGACTGGGTTGATGAAGTGTGGCTACAGCCTGGTCAGTCAGTTGATTCGCCGTACTTCACACCGAAGACCGTGATTACGGCGGTTACGTCATCCGATTCTGGGTACTACTACAAGGTTGAGATAATTGATCAAAACGGCAATGTAGTCAAGACTTGCGATTACGTCGATAGGAACCACCCATGCTATTTCTACGTACCATCCCCAAGCCCATCGCCATCACCCAGCCCAAGCCCGTATCCAGGCATAGTTAAGATAACAAGCGCGTACCACCCAGACACGGTTTACGTGAACCAGGAGTTCAGTTGGTACGTTGTTGGGCAGGTGCAGAACGGGTACGTAACAAACCCAGCCGTTGGGTACTACTACATCAGTGGGCCGGCTAGTTCAATAACCATCATTGACGTGGGTGGCAATACACATTACGTAAGCCCCGGGCAGATAATATTTGTCTACCTAACCGGCACACAACCCCCCGGTACGATCATCGACTCAAGGTGGCTATTCAAGTCCGCGGTGTACCCACAAACGGGCACCTACCAAGTGGCCCTAGTTGCTGGCTACTACAACCCGCAGACAGGTCAGTTCACCATAACAGACCAGAGGGACTACACAGTCACATGCACAACACCGCCAGGTCCATCGCCATCTCCAAGCCCATCTCCAAGCCCCAGTCCTTCGCCGTCCCCGTCTCCATCACCTTCGCCATCTCCAAGCCCTCCACCACCTAGTCCACCTCCATCGCCATCTCCAACGCCGACTATTTCAACGACTGACCTGTTGATTGCGGCAGGCGTGTTCGGTGCAGCGGCGTTGGTTGGTTTTGGCGTGACATACGCAGTCAGACAAGCGAGCAAGAAGTGATTGGTATGTCATCGTGCACCATTGTCGATAGGGACTTCTACAACACCGGCTGGAACATACAGAGGTTCCCAGGTCCTTACTGTAGTGACGTCAATCAGCTAACGATTAGCGTGCAATCAACCGGCGACCAATACGATAGGTTGGTCATACTGGGAAGGAACAACTGCGAGGTTGCCAGGTTCATAACGCCGTTCGATAGCTCACTGACGCAGACGGAGAGCGTTGATGAGCCAATATCATCAGCCGCAGCGAGCGGCGAGGTAGAGGTGCTGTTCACAACCTTTGCAGCTGGCGGCGGTGGTTACCACATGACAGCAACTGCCGTAGGCAGTGGTTCTCCGACCTATGCATGCATACCAATGTGGTTCGCCGTTGACCTGTACTCAAACGGTAATGTACTAACCGCTAACCTAAACAACACGTACATAGAGGGCGGTTTCGTGCTTAACATGACTGGGCACAGGTACGAGGAGGGCGCAACGGGTAGGCACTTCGAGCTTTACGTAAACGGTCAGAAGATCTGGGAGCAAGTGTTCCCAAACCACAGGTGGTTCCCGGGCTGCGGCTTCGTGCAACCAATAGTCATACCGTACACCGGCGTGGTCAATGACGTCAAGCTCGTGTGCACGAACTGCGGAAACACCTGGATAGTCTCGGGCTGGGCATACACAAAGCCACTCACAGCACTGCCGCTGTGGGTAGTAGCCGTAATAGCCGCACTGCTAGGCGTGTTGGTTGGCGCGGTAGTTGCAACAAAGACCTAAAGATTTTTAATTAAAAATAAAGCCATTAAATTGTGGGTGCTCCTCTAAAGGTCGTTAATTGTGGTTACGACCAGTACGGGAACTACGTATGCTACCTAGAGGGGCTTGTCTGCCCAAGCACCTACTCAGCGTCCTACACCGAGTTCAGGTTCAACCTACCTAGCGGTCTTGACTACGACAACGCTGGCGTTGGTTTAACCATAACAACGTACCTAGACCAAGGCAGCTGTGATAGGCAGTTCAACATGAGCATAGGCTTCGGAGTCAACTACAAGTGCTCGTACGACCTGAAGGCGCCTTACGTGCCGGGGCAGAAGACAACGATTAGTTTCATATTCCCACCAGGCTCTCTATCAGGTTGCTTCAGGGAGGGCGAGAACGTTGTCAACTTCTACAGCCCGGCGCTTGGTGCTCTCTGTTTCCCGTGGGCTGTGATCTGCGCCAATGTACAGGCACAAGTGACCGTACCACCACCGGGTGCTCCTCCACCATCACCTTCGCCGCCCAGCCCATCCCCATCGCCTAGTCCAAGTCCCTCACCTAGCCCACCACCTTCACCTCCACCTCCGCCGCCCAGCCCATCGCCGGTTAATTGGTGGTTGATATACGCGTTGGTGCTGCTCACGGCAATCGCCATCGGTGCAGCAGTCGGTGTAACCGCATCTAGTAGGTGATGGGCATGGTTGAGGTCAACTGCTGGGTGGACAGTAACGGTTACTACGTGTGTGAGCTTAAGGGAAAGGTGTGCCCTAACACTTACCAACGCTCAATAACCGACTTCAACATCAATGTACCAACTGGTTACGACACAACACAAGCATCAATGTGGGTCTACATAACCACTTACTTGGCGCAGGGTGGTTGTGGTCAGAACTTCGATTTAACGGTAACAATGGGAGTGAACCAAATCGAGTGTATTTGGGGAGCGCCATGCTGCTGGAACTTCAAGGCACCGTTCGAGGTAGGCAAGCAAATACAGAGCAAGTTCAGCGTGCCACCAGGCACAATGGATAGGTGCTTCGGTTACGGAAGCAACTTCATTAGGTTCTACGCCGGCCCGCTTGGTGGTCTATGCTTCCCCTGGGGAGTTGTCTGTGCGGACATAGACGCGTACGTGTACTTCCCGCCACTGCCGTCAACACCGCCAAGACCATCGCCAAGCCCGACGCCACCAATCAACTACCTACCATACGTCATACTGCTGGCACTGATACTCGGCGGAGGCTCAGCAGTGATTGCGTACTTCGCAAAACCACGTACACCACTTGTTCAAGTTGTTACCGGGAAGACTTGACCAAGGTTCTTACGTGTCGATAAGTGCTAGTATAGGCGCGCACTCGGTCCGTGAAACAAGGTTCACTAAAATACAATTTTCTTCCTCCTTTCCTTCAAGCACTCAAGTGCGTCTCTAAGCATGTCATCGGCAGTCAACCTCTCCGCGAAGTACTGGGACAGCAGCTCCCTCCATAGTTCTGCCGTTTCGTTGGATACCCTTGCGTGTACTTCCTTATCCTTCCTCTTCCTCGGTATGTATGACATGTGCACCAGTGTACACGTGTCTCACACATGTTTATAAGCCTAATTGCTATGATAAACCCGCTATGTCAACCACAACAAGTTTCGAGGATGTGTTCAAGAACACGGGAGTGCCAGTCTTCGCTGGAGGCAGGAAGGAAGTCACAGTTGCCGGTCTAGAGTCTAGTGAGGTGCAGAAGATAACGTTTGTTGTGAACAAGACCGCTGACTTCGTAAGTAGGGTATCGCCAACCCTAGGCAATACAGTAAGGAGCCAACTACCGGTTGTCCTTGCAGCGGCACAGATAGCCAAGGGCGAGATGAACAACAAACCAATCACCTACCCAGGCGAGGTCAACACTATAGCTATTGTGCCAATCATACCACAGTTCATAAACTTCGGCACAATACAGACATGCGTAGCACAGACAGGCTACCCCAAGGACACTTGGGATGTGTCACTGACGGCTGGTTCCGTGTTCTACCTACTCGGCTCAAGCACGGCTGGCTACACAACATGCGGCACGCCCAACTACAGGTTCGCCATTGTGATACTGAACGATGGTTTGGTAGAGATAGGCACTACACCTAAGATAGACCAGTTCAAGATATGGAGTGGCGTGGAGAGTAGGTACACTCCGTTCACTACACCAATAACGTATGATGAACCAATAGAGATAGGCAAGGCAGTCTATCAATACCCAACGCTTGGTGCAATGTTCATTGACTGGAACGTGCCGTTCTTCTGGGCTGCCATGCCTAGGGCGTCCGGCACATCGAGTCTTAGGATACTTGGTTTCGCCTTCGCTGAGTACAATGTCTTCGGTGGTGGAGGCAACCTATGGTATGTCTAGTGAGGTGACCTAGATGGCAGTGGCGCTGCAGCAGTCGTTCTTGACAATAAGCGGGCTTAAGCTCGCTACAGCCACAGCTATTGGGCCGGCTTCGGCAACGGCTATAGCCAACGCCACAGGCGCAACCCTATCACTGACCTTACAGCCGGGTTACTTCAAGGTGATGAACGTACTTGGCGTACTACAGATAAACGGCTTGCCTGTAGGAATAGTCGTTAGTGACTACTACTACGCAGGCGGCGGCACAGTCAATGTTGTTGTTTACAACCCAACAAGCGGCACAATAACTGTTGGTGCAAACTCGGTGTCAGCAACACTGCTGGTACTTGGTTGGTAAGCAATAGACCAAGCCCCTCAAAATCAAAACGATTGTTTTTCATTTTTCCTTTTGGTAAAGATTTTTAAAAATGGATTTTACAGTAATTATTGGCGAGGGAGCATGCCCTACATATACGAGACAGGCAAGGTACTGGATGACTTGGGTCTGGTTAGGGACAACAACTACTTGGTCGTGTACATACCACCAACAAACAAGGCGTTCGTGTTTTGGGTGAAGAGTAGGGTGAACAGCAGCTACGAGGTGCTCCACTACGGCCCACTTCCGCTACTGACAAGCGTAACCTGCACAGGCTACACGGGCAATAACTTGTCACCGCCAGCCACCGGCGTTATACCACCAATGAACTACTGCCCATCACTACTGCCACCACCGCCAAATTTGATACCATACCCAAGCGGCAACCTGGCACAGTTCATGTTCTACTACGAGAAGGCAGATAAGTTATTCCAAGTAAGGATGTTCGTTAGGCCAAGGTGGATTAGGACACAGATACAGATACCCCCAAACAGTAACCAGAACACGTTCAACGATAACATAGTTGGTGTAGGCTACTCTGGAGGCTTCGGTAGGGGCTACCTTGAGTACGTAGTGTTCCCAGGACTGATTTATAGCTTCCTGTGGGGCAACGACATGGTTTATGGCGCGTTCACCGGCCTTGACATAATATACGGTGAGTACAACGTAAGTCTAGTCACAGACCCAGACATACTCTATGAGGTGCTCACCCACCAACTGCCCAGCGCGTGGGTTGTGTTCCCTGTCGTGAGAGTCGACACCACAGTAAACGACAAGTGGGTGAAGTACTACGGATTCACCGGCGTTGAGGTGCCGGCGCCTGGAACATCAAAGCAGCAGTGGATTAATAAAGTGAGGGGTGAGCTACCGAGGTGATGGGCATGGAGGTTCGAGAACTAGTCACATACATTGGAGCAGCAACAGCCGCTGCAACCAGTGGTACGTTTTACCTGTACGCAAACCACATGTACGTCACTGGCTCGGCGCCTTACGTGCCGATACCAGTGCTTGTGATACCGTTCGGCATGAAGGCGAAGATTTGGCGTGTCCAGGTATCATCAACTGCGGCAGTCGCAGTTCAGTTGCAGTTCTCCCCGAACGCTGCCACTTACTACACGGGCGCCACACCTACGTGGGCTACGCTTGACACGTACAACCTATCAAGCCCCGGTGAGCTTGTCATTGATTACAGGAGACCGATAGTCATAGACAGCAAGTACGGCACAGAGGGCATACAGCTAGTGTTCGCTTCAGCATCATCAGTACAACCAACAGTGAACGTCACTGTAGAGTTCGTGTGGGGTGAAGTCGAAGAATGAGCTTCTACATGATGCTACCGCTGCTCAGGGGATGGAGCTACCACTACATCAGGTACCCACAGACTGGGTTCGGCATACTGCCAAGGGGCGCAGACCAGCTTATCACAGAGATAAGCGGTCCAGGTTACATGCTCTTCGCAGCGGCAAGGCTTTGGAACAGCGGTGATGGTAAGTACGTAGAGCTTAGGGCTGACTTCGACTTCCCAGACTGGACATACCCAATACACTTCAGTATTGATGGTCTACAGGCGTTTGGTGACACCAGGCCGATCGACTACGGTGCCTACGCAACAATAATCGATGACACCAACCTAATCTACGCCGCAGCACTGACTCCATCAAACCCACTACCGTTTAGGAAGAACCTAAAAATTAGTTTGGTCGCCCCACCGCAACCAATTGTTGACAACAACCCGATCTACTACACGATTGTTTATGGCTACGTGTTGATCACTGACGTTGAGGAGTTCAAGGAGTCGTTAAGGGAGGTGTTCGGGATAGAGGACGTGGTTGCGTCGATTAGGGAGCTAACAAACCAGTTGTCAATCCTCAACGAGCAGTTGAGACGCACACCACAGCTCGCCCTTGCTGTTAGGTAATCGTTAAACGGAAAGCTTTTTTAAAACCAAACTTATTTTTTATCTTGATGCCGAACAAGAGGACTGAGGAGCAAACACAGCAGGCCCAGCAACCGCAGCTCAAGGTTCCGGAGTCCATACTCAGGCTTGCAGATAAGTACGCAAAGCTGTACGGTGTAAGCCCAGAGGAGGCTTTGGAAAGGGTTGGTCAGTCCATTGAGAAGAACCTGCTACCGATGGACTTGATAGCAAGCACAAAGCCGGTTGGGTCTTTGTCTGAGAAGGTGCAGGATTGGTTGCAGAGTCTTCTCATGATTAGGTCAGCAAGCAACATGGGTGATGGTAAGGAGGACTTGCAGTTGATACTCAACAGCATAAACCAGAGTGTTGAGTCTAGGATTAAGTCTATTGAGGATAAGGTTAACGCGTTGATAGAGAGCCTTAAGTCAACTAGTGAGAGCAAGACTGTTGAGTTGATCAGGAACGAGGTTAACAACCAGTTGAAGCCTATTGTTGAGAACATGAACAAGCTTACCGAGATAGTAAACAGGATTGTTAACGACACAGACAAGCAGAAGATGCAGGAGGTACTCAAGCCGATTAACGACTCTATAGCACAATTGAGCCAGGCACTCGCCAGGCTTGAGGAGAGGTTAAACGCCCTTGAGAGTAGGCAGTCAGCACCAACACAACCAACCAGTGTGGTTGAGCAAGTACAGAGTCTAAAGGCTACCTACGAGGAGCTTAAGAAGGCGGTTGAGATGCTTGGGGCGAAGGTTGTTGAGGAGAAGTTGAGTAGGGATGATGTTGAGAGGATAGTGCAGGAGAAGCTGAAGTCAATAAGCAATGAGGAGCTAATCAAGCTAGCACAGGAGAGGGGCTTCGCGGTTGTTGGTGGTCCACTGCCCTTCGACAAGGCACAGGAACTCATTAGGGAGGCATACAAGAGGGGTTATGAGGAGGGGAAGAGCGATAAGTCGGTTGATCACGTGGCCCAGATAATTAGGGATGGCATAGATTCGTTGATGCGAATAATAGGCCCTGGGCTGCAAGAAGCGATCAAGATATGGTTAACGAACCCAGCAAACGCTGCTAAGGCAGTTAACACAGTGAGCAACGTTATCGATGCGGTACAAGCCGCTTCAAGCGGTAACCTAGTAGAAGCCGCAAAGAAGATTGCTGAGACGGGTGCGGCTGGTGCGGGTGCTTCCCAATGAGCAGTGGCTATAAGCTGATGGCTAGGATAGCCACGTCAGTGCTTGAGGGAGTCATAGATGGACTAATCAACAGCATAGGCAAGGATGGTCTTGCATTGTTCATAAACAACAAGTGGTCACTTGTTGAAGCCATGCTCATGGCTGTTAATGAGTCCGACGACTACGTAAGGAGCGTGTCACCAGACGGCTACGGAGAAACAGCCGTGAAGGTCAAGAACCTATTCAAGAAGGTCCTTGACTTCCTAATAGTGTTCTCAAGCAACATAGCAAGCCACGTGCCAGATGAAACCCTTGATAAGTACCTTAGCTACGACTACGTGATTGATTACTTCAAGAAGAACAAGCCCGAGGTTGCCGACTTGATACTGTCCTTCGGAGATGAAGGTAGGCAGTGGCTTGAGATGAACCTAAGCCACATAAAGGCGTTGCTCCGCGGCAAAGCCGCGTGGGACCCTTCCTTAAAAAAATTAGTTTTGAAGATGACCTAGAGAGAGCTTTCTTCATAGCGTTGCTATCAACGCTAGGCTTGACTATAGGGAGCGGATTGATGCTTGATGATGCAGAGGACTTCGGCCAGTTCAGGAAGCCAAGACACCCAAGCCCACTGCACCACTGGCAGTTGGGGCTTGCCTTGTTTATGGCAAGTCTATTCGGCTTTGCGTACCTTGCCCCACTACTCGTGAAAATAATGCAGGAGAGAACCCGTGAATATAGAACAGGGGTTACTAGTAGCAGTTTCACGGGTTCCGTGAAATAAGGTTCACTTGATAATGAAGGGTAGTGCGGAAAGTGTTGCAACAATACCGAGCTTAGCCGTGTTTATGGCTATTGTGCCTCCGTAGGTAGGCAACCTGGTCCACAACCTCATCTTTGCGTCTATTGTGTATGGTATGAGCAACCAACCGATGTCCCACCTACTGCCAAGGCTCTCCCAATTGCTCGGTAGTCTGGAGAGCAAGTACTGTTTCTTGAAGGCAAGGGCGTACTCGTAGGGTATGAACGGGGTCATCAAAGCCTCAAACCAACCCTCAACGCTTGGGTTGAGTGGGTAAATAGTGCCAGCCCTCACTGCGTTTGTGTAGGATAAGTCATTGAGGGCGTACTCAATGTAGTGTGGGTCGTAGATAGTGTCACTATCGCAACTCACGATAACGTCATCGCCGTACTTAATGATTGCCGTCACCCTGGCCCTACCAATCCCACTTATCGGACCAACAACGTAGTCAGCGAGTGACTTAGCCAGCTCAATGTTGGTTTTAGGGCCGGCGGCAATGACTATATTAGCCCTCACAGTCTGGTCCCTTAGCGATTTAATGCTCCACTCAAGGTTCGGTTCACCATTGTCAACACAGACAATCGTTACCACAATCTCTAATCGCGTTAAGTTTTTAAATAACTTAAGTCATTAGTTTATTGATGTCGGTCAACCTAACCAGGTGGATGAACCCGTTCTTCGATGGACTCTCCAGGAGCACTGGGATACCTACTAATCAATGGAGTGCCCATCTCGGCGGTGAGCTGTATGGTTGGTTACTCGACATAATACTAGACGTTGTCTCACCAAAGGGCAGTTGGTTCGACCCTGTGATAAAACTAATAGCTGGCTTGGCTGGCGGCATATACGGTGCGTTCGGCTCAAATGTGATCGAGGACAACAGGAGGGCGCTTGTGCAGTTCGGTGAGACAACCATACTATCCGCTATTAGGTACTTGATTGAGGACCCCAATACACCAGCCAACTCATTCTCCGCATTCGTTAACGCTCTACAGCGTGGTGACTGGAACACTGCATTGAACACCATGATTAAGGGCATAACACCAACAACGTTTGCTCCACCACCCCCACCACCGCAATTCACTGCACCACCTCCGCCACCACCGCCGCAACAGGTTGCGGCTGGAACTGCAACACAGGCAACAGGGCAGACTTGGTTCTATTGATTAATTAAGTAAAACATAGCAGGTGAGTTAAAAATGAGACCTTGGTTCTACGTATTCAGTGCCTTGTGGATTGCCCTGCTTGTAGTATTGAGTGCCCACTTTGTGTTCGTTCATGACGTTCTGACGGCGGCACTGCTTGTTCTGTCGATCATTGTTTATGCCGCAGAGTTGGTGATCACTGCCAGGGTCAGCACAATGAGATTAATGCTTGTGGAACAAACCACCTGGAATGACGTAATAGCAATATTGATAATAGTGTTGTCATTCATTGGTTTGTACATGCACGTGCTAAACTACGACCAAGTGTACGCATTGGTAATACTAGCCATGTCCCTAATCATCGGAAAGGCAGTTGCGTCTGTATTGCCCAAGTAAAATCATTGCTTGTCCCTATCCTCCTTTGCTATCTTGTTGAGCATGTCCACGTATGACGGTAGTGCATCGATGACAAGCATGTTCAAAACAGCATCTGGGTTTGTTTTTAGCAGTTCCAAGTACCTGTCCTTAATAATGTCCTTCAGTCTCGTGTCGGGACTCATTATTGCCAGCGCCATTGATAGTAGGTACCTAATCACCTCGCTGACGGGCAAACCCATGAACCTAGCCATGTCCTCTATCTTGTCATACATACTCCTCGGTAGCCTGACTCCAACGAACACGGACTTCGTTTCCTCCTCTGGCGTGCTCATCGTTTAACACTGTTTAACAAAGTTTTTAAACCCTTGCTTGGTATCAATAATGACCTAGTATGGGTAAAATACTCGGTACGAACCTCACGGATGAGCAGGAACTCGCGATACTCAAGATAGTTAAGTACTACAAGAAGGTTGAGAACATGATAAAGGAGTACGCGAATGCCAAGAATAGGGCGATTGCAAAGTACGGCAAATTCGCCACAAACCCACAGAGGGTTTCGAACTATAGTGATGCTTGGGCAACCATGCCAGCCGCATACTCAGCCATAATGACTGACAAGAGGGGGAGAGTGATTGATTGGTTGATTGGTTACCTATCTAAGATGTTTAATTACCCATTCCCAGCAGAGAGGGAGGCCGCGTTGGCTGAGGCTGGGAGGATCTTCGACGCAATAGTTGAGTACTACAGGAGACAGGGAGTCTCCGTAACCTAAACGCGAAATGTCTCAAACCTAAAAATCAAAACTTTTTTACTTCTTTCCTTATTAAATCATGTGGTCCTTTCAGACAGGCAGAGGGACTTGATTGTGGACTTAATCATCAACTACGCGAGGTACTTGGGCAGCATTGATGATGAGGACATCGAGTACATATGCAAGCAATTGAGGAAGTACGTTATGCACAGAAGGGTGTCTTAATGGCAATTGAGAAATTAACAAGCGAGCAGAAGCGGGCGTTGCTCAAGTTCGTTAAGTACGCTATAAAGCGTGCTGAAATGAGTAGGCACTACGCCGAAGCGAGGGACTCGGCAATTGAGGAGTTCTCTAGCTACGCCAGTAACCCAACTGTTCAGAGGATGTATGAGTTTGCCTGGCAAGTCATGCCTAGGCACTACGATGAAGCAATCACGGACCCAAACATAATTAGGCGTGTCATTAGGAACTACGCAAAGGCGATGTTCGGCATCGAGCTTAGCGAGAGTGAAATCGATGAGTTGCTTGGGGAGATGGGTATGATGCTTTATAGGAAATAAGTTTTTAAACGTTGATGCATTATTCTATTGATGGCGTTACCAACACCACCACCGACACCGCCAGCACCACCAGGAGGTGGTGCTCCACCTACGCCACCAAGCCCTCCGAGTGCTAGGAAGACCATAAGTGGCACTTATGTACAGGCTAAGGCATGCCCGTCAGCGGTCAGCGTGGATGCGCTTAACGTGAACAGCACAACGTTCACGCCCGGCTCTAGCTACTACGGGAACGCAGTCCTAAGCGTTGACGCGCCGCCGCTTAGGTCATCGACAGTGAGCTGTAGCCTAATTATGACGTACACAGTGGGCACAACCACGAACTCAGTAGTACTAAACACACTGAGTGCCCCATGGCCAATAGGCATGGCGAAAATGAACATGCCATTCACATTCACAATGCCCGACCTCGGACTGTCGCCAAACTCTACCGTCAGTGTTGAAATAGCCATGGACTGCACAATCAACTGTGCGTGAAAAGGCATAAAAACGAGTTGGTTGCTAACTAATAATTGATGAGCATTCCACCCCCACCACCGGCGCTACTTAAGCTGACCAGGAAGGCTGTTTCACTATTTGGTAATGGTAGTGGTAATAGGCGCATATTTTGGCAGTTGCCGCAGTGCTCAATAAGTAGCAACCCGTACGGTGGAGCCACGGGCACGTATGGCTTGATAAACTGCATAGCAATACAAAACGGCGCAGTGAGTGCGGTTGTTTGGTTCTACATACCGCCAGGCGGGCAGGGAGTACTACTTGGGTTCCAAAACGGCTCATACCCGTCTAATCCTCCTTTTGCTGCCACTCCTTGGATTTACGTGGGGACTAACGGCTATCTCTACGGAGGAGATTATGACGGCACAATTAATCAAGTTTCAACACCGATAAGCCCGGGTTGGCATATGGCGGTAATTGAGGAGTGGGCTGCATCCACATCAGGTCCATACTACGTATCACTATACCTGGACGGCTCGCTGGTTGGGCAAATCTCAATAAGCGAACTACCCTCATTATTTGGTTTTTTAGGTCCTTTTCAATATAGTTACGTAGGCGTTGGTTATGGTGGTTGGCCCGCTACCCCTGGTGGTACATACTTCTACTTCAATAGTGTTATTTCCTACATCGCCCTCTACAATCGCGTGTTGAGCCCGAGCGAGGTAGTTTCTATCTACCAGGGCAGTAGGGTGACCAACGGCTTGGTTGCGGAGTACGTTGGCGATAATTACGACCCATCAAGTGTTTGGATTGATGATGTCGGCGGCAACAACGCCAACTTGGTAATACCTACGTCACTGCCCGGGGTAGTTGATTTAGTGCCAACCGAGTTCACGAGCGGCATAAACTACGAACTACTCGCAAGGAAGATTGCGGAGGGGATTGCGGGCAAGCCGATAAACATCGCCAACTTACCAATCAACCAATATGGAAACTTGAACATAAGCGTGCTAGACAAGTGGGGCTACCCATACATCGACTTGAATGGTATAGCAAACAACCCGCTTAAGAATGCGTTCAGCGTCCTGAGCAATGCGTCTATAACGAGCAACGGCTCATCAAGCAACTACGGCACTGGCCCGTACAGGAACTTCCTAGTCACGATATACGTAGGCTCCGTGAGCGGTACATCACCGAGCCTGACGGTTTACTTCAATGCGTATGACTCGAACAGCGGGCGGTCCATACCGCTTGCGTCTGTGAACATAACTAGCGCCGGCGCATACTACATAAGCGTGAACAACTTCCCAGGCAACCAATTCAACATATCGTGGGTTGTTGGAGGAACATCACCAAGCTTCGGTAGCGTCTACATAAGCGTTTACGAGAGCTGGTAAAACTTTGTTTCACGTATCAACAAACGAATCGTTTTGAATTTAGGTCTGTTTTAAACGCAAGTGTTTAAAACGCTGTTTTTGCTAAATCAAGCCTTTGCTGTGTGCTATCCAGAGTCCTGCACCAACAGCAACAGCTGTGGCTGCGCCGACGCCGACCCAGAACCAGGGTATTGGTGGTAGCGCAAGTAATGGTAGTGTTGTTATCTGTACCTTGTATGGTAGCTGTGTTGGTGATGAGCACGGTGAGCAGTTGCAA
>Ga0081534_100096_pt1 | contig 31694 bp, 30 predicted proteins | sample MonGeyMetagenome_FD_71019 | JGI IMG/M metagenome (GOLD analysis project Ga0081534, IMG submission 71019) | Hypoxic/sulfidic aquatic microbial communities from Monarch Geyser, Yellowstone National Park, USA - MG (SPAdes) v1 (version 2) | ecosystem: Environmental > Aquatic > Thermal springs > Hot...
GAGGACATCATCGGACTTATTTAAAATGACATCCATTATAGATGCTGTCGTTATTGGAACCGCGCCCTTAAGTATCTCGTCGTTTACCTGTCTAACTATCTCGTCACCCTCGCGCTCAAGGGCAGCTATCTCCCTCATGCCCTCAGAAACCTTGGTCTTACTTATGTTATTGTTCTCCACCGCGCTCAAAACCATGCTCTCAAGTATGTCAAGAGCCCTTTGGCTAAGTCTTAGATGTGCAACTAACTTATCCAGGAACTCCCTCTCTCCAACGTACAGTGGCGACAATATCTTGCCCCAAAAATCCCTTATTATTCTAGACATTTGAGCTTAAATATAACTAAAAATTGGTATAAAAACCAATTCCTTAAATGGGATCAAGATGTGATGAGAAGGAACCCAACGGATCGGTGATGGAGGATCGCCGCTACTGATTAAAGAGGAGGAGGCCGGCTGCAGCATGTATTTAAATCAAGAAACCAACCTCTTTTGAGGTAGGTGGTTCATCATCGCGTCTTAGTAGTTAAAAGATGGTGCACGATTTTAAGTTTAACTGAATCGCCAAAATTTAAAATTAATAGATATTGCAATTATTGTAATGCTAGGATTATAGTTTTGCAATGACCATGTAGAATTTACCAATTTGCTTACACACGGATGGTACACTACCTATCCTCAATGTTGCAATGCAAGGCTCGCCACCGCCAACCTTAGTACCTATGTCGAGTAGGTCCTTATCATCAACCTTAGTTTTTATGATTCCTGCGTTATCGATTGGGTATACGGCAAGGTAATCCTTACCCATGTACTTGAACTGCATTTCCATACCGTAAACTTCATAATACCGAGAACCGCCAGCCTCAGCCTCCCTGACCCTTAATCTCACGGTTACGGGATTTCCCTGGGTATCGGTGGTGCGATAGACAACGTGTGCCCCATCCCTCTCAAGCATTGACCAATCCCTACCTGCCAGGTAAACTATGGCGTGGATGTTTATTGGGACTGTTACCAACCTAGTGACCGTGTATATCGCCTGGACGACATCATTCATGCTAAGCATGATATATCACCAATCAGCAGGGTTTCCTCTCCTTTTAATCTTAACTCTTCCTCAACCGCAGAATTTCATTTTAACGCAGGAAGTAGTTCTCATACTCCTTAACGTATTGAACACTCTCCTTAACGCTGAGGAATAGCCTTTTAACGTACTCAACATCATCCTTCATAACCTCCTTATGCCCAACTTCCTGCGCCCTAAGTTGCGCAGGGGCTAGGAGCTGTATTGCGTACCTAAGGCTTTCCTCGGTACCGACCTTTGTTAATTCCTCGAGTGCATCGTTAGATAGTGATACCTTCTCCTCCCTAGCTCTTATCTTTATTATCTCCCTAACCTCATCCGCTGTATAAGGCTTAGTCCTGATTATGATTAGCCTATCTAGCATGTCGAGCGGGACACCGTGAGGCGACTCAACATCTGTACCCCTAATCTTCGTTATACCCCTATTGGTGGCTAGTATGATGATCGGGCTTAACTCACTCTCCATAGCCCTGCTTAGGTAGGCCCAGGTCTCGATATCGAGCATGTGTACATCATCGATAAATAAGACGCCAGGTACCAATTCGCCCTTACCATCATTTATGACCTTCATCACGAACTCATCAACGGCCCTCCTAACCTCATTTGGTATCTCCCTCTCCTCGGCGGCAAAGCCGAATATCATGGCGCTCAATAGACCCTGTTGCCTAGCCTGGTAAATGTCTAAATCATTTAGCGTGAAGAACCTGGTTATCTCCTTCTCCTTATAGACAGGTCCCTTGGGTACCTCAGTCTTCCTCTTAACGTATATGTCGTATGTCTCACCACCCTCACCCTTACCCTGGATAAAGACCCTCCCGGTTTCCTCATCGATCCAAATTACATCGCCCTCCTCAACGCCTAACTCAATGAGTTGCTCAGCAATCTCAGCAGGTACTCTCAATCTCTTCTCCTCATCCTTCGTGGCGAGGGTTATGGTTGCACTCCGGGGTACCTGAACATATGGGTTATATGGGTGTTTACCGAATTGATAGTCAATACCCTTAACAACGCCCTCATAAACCCTACGCCACTCACGTATCCTAACACCTATCGCACTCCTAAGGGCTCTGGTTAGGAACTCGGTCTTCTTAACCTCCACACTATAGACCTCGGCAGCGCTTATCTGGATGAACGGTGTGTCTAAACCAAGCTCCCTAGCAATACCTATAGCCAGCGCAGTCTTACCCGTCCCAGTCGGTCCAACAATGAGCACGCCCTTACCCCCAAACTTACCTGCCTTTATCATCTTAACAACATAGTAGGCAGCCTCCCTAGCGTCAGTCTGCCCAACAAAGCCATCTGCTGAGAACTGGACCTTTCCATCTCTAACACCCAAACCCTTTATGTGGCTATGCAGTCCGATTCTCTCAAATGATGACTTAACCTCCTCAATCTTTATCTGCGACATAACGATACACGCCCCCAGCAAGGCTCTTTAAATCCTTTTATCGTAATCATTGCACGTTATTACTAGGTCTTATATTACTTCAGGGTGATCAACAAAATGCGGATATAGTGCTATTTATTATCTATGCGCGTTCACGATTATCGACTCATCACTTGTGGGTATGTGGATATTATCTATGCCGTACTTATCCTTCAACCTATCTAGGAATTGAAGAGCCTTTATTGCCTCTGTATGTACGAGCAATATCTTGGTATCCGGGTTAAAGTGTCTAATGAATGCCTCAAGCTCAGCCCTACCGCTGTGGGAGCTGAAATCAAACCAATAAAGTTTAGCCTCAAGAACCACCTCGCTCTTATCAACGAATGTCCTGCCCCTAGTCAATAACTCAAAACCAGGCGTGTCTGGTGCTTGATAGCTCGGTAATATTACGGCATTCCTACGATCCTTACCTAACCTCTTTAGGTAATAGACTGCGGCCCCGCCCTTAAGCATACCTGCAGGTGATATTATTATGACTGGCTCCTTCGTTAGGGAGCGTCTTTGGTAATCCGCAGCAATTTCAAGGCTGTTCTCCACAGCCTTCATATAAAGCTCCGGATTAGCCAAGTAATGCGGGTATCTAGCTACCACCTGATTCGCCAGTCTGGCTAGTCCATCTATTATGATGGGGTAATCAACGCCGTTTTTGTAAAGTGTAATCAATATTTCCTGGGCTCTACCTATTGTGAACACTGGTATCAATACAGAACCGCCTCCTTCGATTGTCTCCCTAATGACTTTAATGAAATCCCTCTCAACCTCCTCCCTAGGTGGGTGTGTGTTCATTACGTAGGTACCCTCCATAATTACAACATCAACATCCCTAGGTATGCTTCCCAGGTCGGCACCGCGCAATAGGTTTGTTTGTGCTAAATTGAAATCACCCGTGAACAGCACCCTGGCACCATTAATCTCCAAAATCGTTATCATACTACCTGGTACATGACCCGCATTAACGAAGTATGCCCTAACGTCATTTGCCACATCTATATCCTCACCATAGGTAACTGGTATTGCGTGATCAAGCACAGCCTTTATCTCCTCATCCTCATACGGCAGGTAATAACCACTTAACTTGATGGCATCCTTAAACATTATATCAGCCAACTCAAGTGTTAATGGTGTTGCGTAGACAGGGGGCGGCGAACTAACGTATAGGCTTGGCAAAGCGCCGCAATGATCAAGGTGCGAGTGGCTCAGGAAAACGGCAGCAAGATCCCTAGGCCTCACGTGACCCGGCATGACTGGTCTATCGTTCTCATCAAAGTTAACTCCATAATCGAATAGGAACCCTTTATCCATAGTCGCATCCTTAACGAACACCGCCATCCTACCAACCTCACCACCGCCTCCAAGAACCTTTATCAACAAATTAACCATTTTCCCAAATTACGGGTAGGTAAGCCGGTTTTTTACCTTTATTGTGTTGCTTAAATTAATAATTTGCATTGAGCACGACGGATTCGAAATCCTTAGCTATCTTAACCTGCCAGGGGCTTAGGTTAACCTCACCAAGTCTCCATAGGTTTACCAACGATTTCATTGTGCACAGTGGATCCATGGACCACGCATCTCCGTTGAGCACCCCAGCCCTGACCCTACATCCACCGCAGTACCTTAGGTATGGGCACCTCATGCATTGTGACGCACCATAATCCCTATTCCTAAGCCTAATCACAAGTTCACTATTTAGCTTAGGCCTTAACCAAATCTCCGTAAGCCTCTCCCTCCTGACGTTACCCATTGGTTTATCATTGAAGAATTGGCATGGGTAGACATCACCATTCGGGTATATTGACATAACCTTCCTACCAGCACTACAGGCACCCATTCTACTAACAAGCCTAAGCTTTCTCATGAACTCATCCTCATCATTACTCGCTAATAAAGCTGCCACAACACCATCCGCTGGATTATCTACTGTGAGGATCTCAACATCGGGATACTTCTTAGCCACATCAATAAGTTTTGCGAGGAACCTGAATAATTGGTCGGGTGTTGGTATTAGGTTGATAATGCCCCTACCCCTACCACTGGGCACCAGGTGGTAAAAGGCAACCCTAGATATTCCTAGTTTATGGGCCAGCTCAACAACCTCCTGTGCGTGGTCTATGTTTAACTTGGTAACCGTGGTTCTAATGCCAACGGGTATTCCAGCCTCCATAACATTCCTAATACCCCTAATGGCCAAGTCCCAAGCACCAGGAACACCCCTTATCTTATCGTGGATCACTGGTATGGGTGAGTCAATGCTAATGCCGACGTATTGTACATTCAATTCCTTAAGTTTAGCAGCCCAATCCCTGGTTATTAACGTACCATTCGTACTTAGGGATACCTTGATGCCATACTCACCAGCCCTCTTCATAATCTCAACAATGTCCTCCCTAACTAACGGCTCGCCACCGCTTATGATGAGCAATGGCGTCCTAAGTTCATGCGCATCCTCAACAACCCTCAACGCCTCCTCCGTGCTCAACTCATCCCTGGACAAGCCCTGTATTGCATTTATGTAACAATGCACACACCTTAGATTGCATCTATAGGTGATGTTCCAAAATATAAGGGGTTTACCTATGTCCGTGAATTCCCTATCACCCCTAACATAATCGTGACCCTTAATCGATAAACTAACGGTACCACCGCCAACCACAATATTCGTTATATTAATCATAAACAACCCAAACAGCAGGTTATGTTACTTAATAAATCCTTAGTTGCACCTATTTAGGTAAAATAACACCAAGTGTGTGATTAGTGTTGTGTGATTATTACGTAATTAATACCATATACTTAAATCCTTTAATACGGCAAACATACAATCACCTAAGGTGGATGGGGCACTCTGTGAGGTTTGTGAGGAGGAGCCTGCAATTGCCAGATGCCGTATTTGCGGTAGGTTAGTGTGTGCTAGGGATTTCGAGGCATCACTGGGTATATGCAGGGTTTGCCTAAGCACGTTATGCCAAATCTGCCACGAGAGGTTGGCTGTGGGTCACTGTGCTAGGTGCGGTAGGTTGGTGTGTAGGAGGGATAGTGTTAGGGTTGGGTTGAGTAGGTATTGTATTGATTGTGCAAGGGCATTAGGTATTCTTCCCTCAATAAGGCAGGGAGAGGTTGGGGATCTGGATTAAGGATAAGTATTAAAATGAAGCACATAACCTAATCTCGATGAGTGAAAGCAAGCCAGGTGAGAGTAAATCCAGCGAAGGTGCGCCTCAACGGAGACTATTAATACCAAGCTTCCTAACACCCAGCGGGATTAAGGGCGAGGAGAAGAAGGAGAGGCGTGAAAGGAGGTTGAGGATTAGGCGTAGGAGCGATGTTGATGAAGGAAAGGCGAAGATACATCCAGAGGTTTTGAAGGAGCTTGGTATTGAGGATGAGGTTGAGATAGTCTTAGTTGGTGGTGGGTCTAGGGAGAGGAAGTACGTGCTTAAGGTAATACCTAGTGAGGATGTGCCGAGGAATGAGGTTTGGTGCAATGAGGAGGAGATGAGAAGATTGGGTGTTGCGGACAATAGCATTGCCACAATACGTAAGCCATTGGGTCCTAAGGAGGAGAAAGGGACTTAAAGGTTCGCACACGGGGTCTCAATGGGTCTCATGGTCTTTAGGGGGTATTTAGTGGGTAGTGCTGTGGTTGTTGCGGATATTAATGAAGCAAGGAGCCTATACTCTATGGGTTTTTATGGGAAGTTTGTCGGTGAGGATAAGGTCAAATTGAATGAAGTTAATAATGTGAGCTCGCCACTACAGTTATCAATAACCGAAGCCCTATACCTGGTGGATAAGGGGTTGCTTAAGGTCTATGACCGTGACGGTAACGAACTAGGTAGAGATGCTCTTGTAAAGGTTGGTAGGGATACCGTGGCAAACTTCGACCAAGTCTACACAATATACATGGAATTAAGGGATGGAGGTTTCGTAGTAAAGAGCGGTCTCAAGTTTGGCTCATTATTCGCAGTCTACGAGAGAGGTCCAGGAATAGACCACGCACCTATACTTCTCCACTTTATAGAACCTAGGAGGGCTGTCACTGCGCTGGATATAACGAGGGCCGCCAGGTTAAGTCACTCAGTCAATAAGAGGTTTGTTTTAGCCACGCAGAGCGATGCTGATGGCAAGATGCATTACATTGCCTTCGAATGGTTTAAAGCGTGACGTAGTTTATTTTATCCCGTGGGTGTGGGTTTGCGGGACCGCCTTGGTGAGGGCTTCCAATGCGTGATTCCTCTTGACGTCTGATTCTCCTCGATTGTACGTTGTCACGTCGTGAAACTTCTCGAATTCTTTATGGCTTATTTTCTTGTCGTAAAGTGCCAAAAACATCTCGGCCCTTAGGCATCAGAGTGAGTGGTGCATGTACTTGACGACACGCCTGAGTAGTTGAATGGCGTTTTCACAATAGAACGTTAATTTGTTGGCTGTTTTATCTGAGTAAATGTCTCCGGCGATGCCAAATCTCTTAGTAATTACCTTTTTCAGCACATCGAGGATAATCCATAATCTCCACAAAAACACCCTTATATCCAAACCGTACCAAGATGCGTTTTTGAAGCATCAATTAAAAATTAGGTGATGGGTTGGGCGCGATTCATCATAGCACGTGCAATCCCATTAACGGCATCGTTTGCATTAACCACCTACCTAGCCATAGCAATCCTATATTGGTGATCCATTAATCTTCAATCGAACACTCGGCTTAAAATCACCGCTCATTGTTGGCTACAGCAAAATCATGTGAACCTAACCGCGATAGTCCAACCCAATGCTCACCGGGGCAAGCCAAAGGCTAGCCGGTACTCACTGGGCGTGATTGTCATACTATTGGCGGTCATGTACCTAGCAGTTACTGCAAAGCCAGCCCAAGCCTGCACCCGCTACCTATTAACCTCGATGCACAACCATATTCACGGCATCTATAGTACTAGGTCCAACAATACCACTGGCTTATGCCTACAAAAGGAAATGGAGGGTAGGCTGTGAATGGAGACTTTACGCTGTACACCTCGTTAATCGTTGTTAGCTTAATCATTAATACAGCCACGATAATCGAGACTTAAGGCCCGATAGACGGATTAGCCACTGCATTGCTGTTGGGGCTTACTGGCAGGGTACACTGTGACGAGCACAATCACCAAAAGGCACTAAGCCTGAGACTTTTTATTGGTGTACCAATTTTAAGTTTCAGCCTAGGACCACTTCATCGTCATTCAGTTACATGGAGGTTCATCAATCATTAAGTCGCAGTATTTACTTTTATTTTATCTTTAAATGAGATCTACCTAATGGCAGATCTTTATATGCTGGATGAACATCCACAGTTAGGTTTCGCCTATCTGGCGGTGCTGCGATTATCCATGCATAATTAATTCCCGTTAGGGTTGTGCTAAAGTTTGGATGGTAGCCTCTTGGTATAAGTACAACGTCGTAGTCATGAACCACATACGCCCTCTCATCATTCTCATCAATGATTAATTGAACTCCAAAGCCTGGGTCGATACCGTAAAATATGTATGCCTCCGGTTTATCATCATGCTTATGCGGTGGATAACTGGTCCACTCACCCTTTAAACCCTCCACATAACCGGCTATAAAACGTTCAGCCTTATCACCTTCACCAATCATCACTACTACAGTTCTCCTATAACCCGGTTGATCAATAAAATACGACTCCGCATCCTTAAGTCTCTTAACATAAAATTCATACTTCGTTTGAGCAGGTGCCTCAGCTATATAAACCACAGAATCCTTATTAACCCTTAGGGAAACTTCCGTATCAATAGGCACATAAGCCATATCCTTCTCGTTCAAACTCTCACCGTTAACAATAACCGAACCTTTCAACGGGAAAATAAGCCTTTCAACCTTCTTAGCATTAAAAACAATATCTAGAGCCTCGGTAGCCTTTAAATTATACATGGAAAAACCACCATAATCAAAGACATGAATCAACTTATTATACTCCTTCCTATCCTTAAACAACATCGTGCTAAGAAAAATAAATGTAAATTTTAAATCTTACTCATTTGTTGATAAGATTATCCCGTAATTGCCTTCAGATATGGGCTTAATTCACTAACGGCCCGTAGTTGGTATTGATATAGGTATATTGTTTGCTTATTTAGTATGAATGGACCAGTAGTAATATTGTACGGAGGTACTATGCCATAGCATAAGTATAAGTACATCTCTACCACAGGTATAAAGCCTTGGGCAAATGGTTGCTGATCAACAGTACCTATTAATATACCGTTCTCTATACCCTGAATTGTTACGTTATCGATATCGAAAGCCATTATATAAACCTTCCCTTATAAATGAAGATCCTCTACAGCGGCAACGGCAGAATCGGTTCCAGCGGGTCCTAATGTGACTATTAACTGCGTATTTGGATGTGTCTCGAGGTACGACTCTATTATTGATAACGACTCAGCGTAGTTAAGCGATATCGGTACAACATTAATTGTGGCGTTAACACCGGAAGCTTTAAACTCATTTTCGATCCCCTCAATTCTGAGAGTTAATCCAAGAAGTCCAGGTTCATGATTAAAAATAACAATGTTTGTAGGGGTTTTCCATAAGTTTCTTCATACCATTGAATCATATACTAAGCTGCACCAACACCAGCACCATAGTCGTATTGACTAACATAACCTAGCGTCTCGTTATAAGGAAAGTCGGGTAAAGTACCTGGTATTTTCTATATTAACTAATGCATCATCATACTTAATGTTGATTAAAACAGTATCGAAGTCTCCAACACCTTTATACTCCTTAATAACTAATGCATCACCAAATGCGTGAAGGCGTTTAGGAGGAAATCCTACGTACCAAACCACTAGATCAAGATCATGAATGGTTAGATCATAAAGTATAGAACCTGGATAAAGCATGCCAATACCGACTGAACCTGAACCCAAATCTCTTGTTATCAACTTCAACACGCGAACTTTACCTATGCGACTTACATACTCCTTAATTTTCTGAAATGTCACATCGTACCTCCTCATGAAGCCTATTTGTATTTTTATGCTCCTTCGCATAACCAATTTAATTAAATCGAGAGTATCTTTTAGGTTAGGTGCAATAGGCTTTTCCAGGAAAATCGGCACTTCTAAATCTATAACTTTTTTTAACCACTTCGAAATGTTGAAGAACAGGAACGGCGATGATTAATGCCTCAACTTTGCTTCTAATATGTGATAAAGCATCATCAATTGAAGGGAAATAGTTTGTTTTAATCTCGTTAGCAAGTGATAACCCCCTTTCCTTATTTGGATCCACAATACCTAATAAATTAACATTTCTCAGTAAGGTCAAATTTTTTGCATGAATTGTTCCCATTCTACCTGCTCCAATAACTACAACGTTAATCTCATTATTCATAATATCGCCTTATCATATTGCCTTACCAATTCCATTATTTGACTTTCAATTTCTTGAGGATTCGTAGTTTCTGCAGGTACGTCAAGAACTATCTGTCCCTTATCCATAATCACGATACGTGTAGCTACTGAATATACATGATGTATATTGTGGCTGACTATTATTGCCGAAACTTTCCTAGACTTATCACTAACAATTGATTTTACAAAGCTCAAAACCTGATTTGCTTCATATACTGATAGTGCCGCCGTTGGTTCGTCAAGCAATAAGAGGTTGGCGTTAAACATTAAAGCCCTAACTACGGCTATCATCTGCCTTTGCCCACCTGATAACTCACTAGCTAACATATTTACATCTATATCAATTCCAAATTCCTTTAGCATTCTCCTGCTCTCGTTTTTCATAGCCTTCTTATCAAGAAGTATACCCTTCTTTTTCTCAAAACCTAAAAATATGTTTCGATACACAGGTAATTGGGGCACAAGGGCTAAATCTTGGTAAACAACCTCTATCCCCATTTCTCTAGCATCCATTGGTGACTTAAAATTAACTTTTTTACCTTCAAAATATATAGCCCCTTTATCAGGCCTTAAATACCCAGCCAATATTTTTATAAACGTTGTTTTACCAGCTCCATTATCACCAACAAGTCCTACTAATTCATTATAATCCATTTTTAGCGAGACGCCCTTTAACGCAATAACTGGGCCATAAGACTTCCAAATATTTTCCGCAATTAATAGAGTCATCAGAATATTATATATTCACTATTTTTAAGCGTTACTCACAATACATTACATGCTATTTTTTATTAACTTTACTGCCTCTATTGGATTAATATCTATGGGGAATAGTATGTTTCTACCAATTATGGCGCCAACCACATTATCGCCTGCATTCATTGCCTCATTTAATTGATGCACAAAATCCTTAGCCTTACCAGACCCGCCCCCCAGTAAGTAGATGGGTAATGTTGTTGATTCTGCAACTATTTTAAAATCATGAACATAGGGAACCTTAAGGAGCTTATTAACACTTGAATATCCAAGCGCAGCGGCTACATTTATTGCTGAGGCAAGCTCGTAAGGATCTCCCGTAAATTTATACTCATTATTAACCCTTTTAACTGGAAATACCTCTATAAATAATGGAATATCTAAATCCAAAGTCTTTCTAGCAACTTCAGTTATATAAGTGAGCGTATTGGATGTGTAATAATTATCTTTATCAAGTTGAAGAAGAACCTTAGTCGCATCAAGACCTAGTCTTTTCACATCCTCAGGAGTGTACGCAGTCACTTTATCGTCAAGTTCGAAAACCGAACCCTTTAAACCACCTCGATTAATCGACGCAATTATGAACTTATCATCAATCAATGAAATTCCAAATCTCTCCTTAAGTATGTAATTAGCTATCAATATTTCATCAAGTACGTCTGGAATAACTAATACCCCATCCACGTATTCGGTCATTAATAACCTAACTATTCTTGATAACAACTCCTTACGGTTTAATAACGCATATGGATTATTACCAACCTCAGTATTCATCCTTGCCGTATGATCCGCAGCAAGTATTAACGCACCTCTTTGATACAACCTTTTACGTGATGGTTTCTTTCTACTTTTTAAATAACCATATATGTCAATTTCATCGATATTCTTGCGTAACCTCACTACTTCATAATATATATTATCTATTATATTGTTCAATTTTAATTCCACCCCCCTCATTATACGCCCCCCGCTACTTTATCTAAAATAGACCTTATTATAGTATAGCCCTGCATAACCTCGTTAAATGGATCACCGCTTAGAGCCTCTATTTCAAGCATTAAATAGCCCTTATAATTGCTTTCATATAAGGCACGTATTATCTTCTCAAAGTTAATAATGCCCTTACCCACATTCACAAAATCCCTCCTAAATCTAACCTTACTCTTAGGCAGTAAAGCTCTCAAATCCTTAATATGAACAAGAGCTATTCTATCGTGATAATTCTCTATGAATCTAATAATATTAAAATTAGCGGCTGTAGCATGCGCAGTATCTAAGCATATGAATAATGAATCAACCTTATTAAGTGCATTGATTACTTGATCTTCCGTTTCGAAGCATGTACGTAGGTGATTATGGAGTGCTGGGATTACATTGTTGGAAATAGCTTCATCTGTAAAATCCCTTAATCTAGATAACGCCTCATTACAATCCTTAAATCTAGGTACTATCCATAACACTGGTGTGGCCGATTCTATAGCCCATCTTATGTCACTAATATCCATTCTCGAGTATGCACCAGCATTTTCCAACCCAACCTCACTAAGTATGGATTTTAACTTAGCAGGATCTTTCAGTAACTCCTTAGGAAGTAACCGTGTCTCTATACCAACACCATCATAGTTAAATTTCTTGATCGAACTTATAACGTTTATGAAGGTCGATATACTCTTTAATTTACCCCACGCTATTGTGGTAACGGCTATTTTCATACAAAATCACCTTAAATCGTTAAAGGTAAATTGACGGGTCTCTTTTCCCCGATTGATTTCCACGCCGCTAAAGCCACCTCAAGTGCCTTACGACCATCGTATATGGTACACCTAGGCTCTCTATCATTTAATATTGAATCAACAAAATCTAGTAACTCATTTAAATAAGCATCCTCATACCTCTCGACCCAATTTGTTGGCGTATCATGCACGTAATTAGCACCTTGTATAACTATTAAGGATGATCTTAAACCCATACCAATTATTATTTTGCCTTTAGAACCGTGAATCTCAACACCAGTATCATAACCATATGGCGTATATCCTGAATACTCCACTAAACCAAGCGCGTCATTGGCCATTCTCAGTAAAACTAGTATATGGTCGTAATCACCTAATTCCTTAAATTTATCGTACATAAGGGTAGAGCCCTCGGCGTATACTGTAGATACCTCAAGGCCCGTTAGATACCTAATTGCATCGAAGTCATGCGTTAAGCTATCAACTAAGCGGCCACCACTTAATTTAGGATCAGCAGCCCAACCCTGGGGCATTGGTGGTGGGTCTCTGGTCCACGACTTTATAATTAATACTGCGCCTATTTTACCCTGTGAAACCGCCTCCCTAGCCAAAGCATAAGCCCTATCATACCTCCTCTGATAACCAACTAGCACCTTAACTCTCTGTTTCTCAACATGCCTTATCATCTCATCAGTATCATTAAGGTTAAGGGCTAACGGCTTCTCGACAAATATATGTTTACCTGCATCCGCTGCAGCTATTACTATATCCTTTTTAGTAAATGTTGGTGTTGCTATTACTACACCGTCAATATTCCCATTCTCTAACAACTTACGATAATCATCATATATAACCACATTGTTAAGTTTATACTCCTTAACAAAATTAAGGGCAGCGTCACGATTTACATCAGCTATGGCCATCAATTGAGCGTTTTTTACCTTAAAGGCAACATTATATGCATGAACTCTTCCAATACCTCCCACGCCTATTACCCCTAAATTAATAGTTTCCTTAGCCATACTGAGCAATACAAAATTCACTTAGTTTAAATTTTCTTTGCTAATCATGTACGTAAGGTGATGGTATATCCCAATAGCCGTATGCTATTGAACCACTATATGGGAACTTTGTCTCCACGAGAACTTCTATTACAGTAGTAACATTATTCTTAAGGGCCTTTCTTAACGCGTCTTGATACGATGTTGGATCCTCCACCCTTAGATACTCAGCACCATACGCACGTACTATTTTCTCAAAGTCTATTACATAACGTTCCTTACCCTTTAAAAACACGGTTCCATATATCCTTTCAGCATAGCGTCTAATTTGGAGATCCCTTATTGAAACCCACCCAAAATTATTTAAGATTATTACAATGATCGGTATATCCATTTGTACTGAGGTTGATAACTCAACATTATTCATGAGGAACGACCCATCACCCTCTACTGCAGCCACTACCTTATCAGGCCTAGCTAACTTGGCACCAATGGCTGCCGGTAACGCGAAGCCCATTGTTGAAAAACCTCCAGAACTTATGAAAGTTAGTGGATAATATGCTATCCATTGTTGCGAGAATATTTCCTGAGGCAAACCAGCGCTCAGGGTTATGATCGCATCCTTAGGTAATATTTCACGGGTTAATTTAACAATATTGGGTATTCCCATAGGAGCCTTCGTCCTTAAGTCCTCGATCTGTCGTATGAACTCACTCTTTAACTCCCTCATTCTTTGATGCCATGCAGTATTTTCCCTCTTTTTGCCTAATTGCACAAGGACCTTATATAGTTCCTCTAAGGCAGCTTTCGCATCAGCCACAATACCTACCTCGACTGGGTAGTTCTTTCCTATCTCATGGGGATCAATATCTACTTGTATGAGTTTCGTGGGGGGTATATTTAATGTTACACCGGGTCTATAGGAGCTTGTGGTCTCATCACTAAATGTAACCCCCACGGCCAATATAACGTCGGCATTTTTAGCGAGTTCGTTACCAACAAGGCTACCAATATTACCTATTGAGAATGCGTATAACTCATGATCTTCAGGAAATGTACCCTTAGCCTCACCCCTGAATGTAGTAACCACGGGCGCGTCCAAGAATTCGGCAACCTTAATAAGCTCCTCAGTTGCGCCAGACATCGTGGCACCACCCCCAACAAGAATTAATGGTCTTTCAGCATTTAACAATAATTCCGCCGCCTTTCTAATCATTTCAGGATCAGGATAAACCCTACCTATAGGTACGTACTTCTCTACCTTTGGTATATCACTAATATCTATCTTAGCCACTTGCATATCCATAGGTAAGTCAATAAGTACAGGGCCAGGTCTTCCAGAAACAGCCTCCTTATACGCATTCACTAAAACCCTCGGTAATTGCCTTATATTCGTTATTAACCATGCCCTTTTCGTAACATGTCTCATGAAATTAACATAATCAACCCAATGATGTCTCTCTATTTCTTGGAAAATACCCATACCAAATAAGTATGTCTGAATTTGACCTGTTATGGCTATGAATGTTGATGAATCAACAAAAGCCGTAGCTAATGCCGTAGCCAGGTTGGTTGCGCCAGGCCCTACCGATGTCGTGACTACGGCAGGAACTCTCCTATTTGCCCTAAAATACCCATCAGCCATGTGGCCACCCCACTGCTCATGCTTAACAGGTACGAACACCACATCCGGCTCTACATCCTTTATCGCATCAACTATTGTGGCATTTCCATGCCCAACAATTCCAAATACGTATTTTATCCTATTCTCCCTGAGGAACCTAGCTATTAATTCTGCTCCTGTATATTCAACCATTTTAATCTCTTATACAAGAAATCAATTATTTTTTAAGCTTTACCTTATGCTCTCACTAACTTATACATTTTTGTCGTAATTTTTAATGAACATCATAACTTCATCGAATGTAGGCATAGCTTCTGAGCATGAATGTCTCGTGACTACAATCGCCGCTGCGGCGTTAGCAAAACGTAGTATGTCCTTCATAGACCATCCACTAGGCATTAAGTATAAATAGCCATAAAGAAATGCTGCTAAAAATGCGTCACCGGCACCTAGCGTTTTTAGGACGTTCACGTGAAATGTGGGAACATTTATTACCTGGCCGCTCCAATAGGCGGTAATATCCTCGCTTCCCCTCGTTATTATCATACCCTTCACGGATTTATTAACTCGCCTAACGTAATCAATAGCCTCATCTATATTTGAGGCGCCAGTAGCGGCTAGCCACTCAGGAACACCGCCAACTATTATATCGGCATATTTAATTATGGATAAATAGCGTTGAATTCTCTCATCACTTTTTACAGACCTCCATAAACTCTCCCTCCAATCTAAGTTAAATAATACCTCCGTATTATTTGCCTTAGCAATATTTACCGCATATAGGTTAGCCTCGTAGGAGGGGGATTCGGTTAATCCCGTTCCTGTAACTTCAAGTACCTTACTATCTCTAATAACATCTGCAGGTATATCATCCTTAGTTATCCTAAGATCTGCGGTGAGTCCTGGGGGTCTATAAAATATGAACTCTGGATCCTTGCCCGGGAATATTGCGGCAAATACTATTCCAACAAATGCCTCCGGATCCTCTTTTATATACGAAGTATCAACGCCATTTCTAGATAGATAATCCTTTATAAACTTACCCAATGGATCTTTACTAACCTTAGTTATTAGTGCAACCTTCATTCCATACCTGGCACATCCTACGGCGGTATTGGCTACCGTACCACCTACGTACTTCACGAAATGGCGCGCCTGGTCTAGAGGTGCGCCTAGGTCGTCGGAGTACAGGTCAATACCCGCCCTGCCTATTAATACCACATCATACCGTTTCATATGATTTACCCCTAGTAAGTTCATATTTTTAAAACCTTATCTTTATGAACAAAATCCCATCCTAGAACCATCTTATTATTGCTGTTTTTCTGTCTGTGAAGAAGTCTATTACGTCTATTTGTGGGTGGTGGCTTCCGAGTCCCGATATTCCCCTACCTCCGAAAAGTAACACTAAGGTAACTAGCACTAACCTTACTTTCAACTTAAATTCCGTGGAGGTTCACCAATATTAAGAAGAGCATTAATGTGAAAATAAAAGTATTAATAGGCTGTGGCTGTGTGTCTATCAACCCCTTTCCTTCATTACTTTTCATGCTCCTTAGAGTTGGTATAGAGTTAGTAGTACGTTAGAGGCATTAAAATTTACTTGAAAAATTCAATTTCTTAAGGATTACGATAATCAGCACCGCTACCGCCGCAATCAATGCAAGGCTGTAGTAGCCTATGGGTTGCGCCATAATTGTGCATGTACTGCTCGTGGGTATTAATAGCCTTGGTGTTACACCGAGAATGTTGGTTGATGTTGCTATTTCCTGCCCATCGCATTTAATTAGAATATGTGCTAATGGCTCCGGTAAATTCAGTGAATCCCTCACCACGAATTGTGCGTATTTTGCGTCAACTATAGCTGTTAATTCAGGCCCTGTTATGCTTAATGGCACTTCTAGTGGGTATTTGATACCGCCTATTGTTACGTTAGTTACTTCAGAGCCCATGGGTAGCCATCCAAGGTGCTCCGTAATTATGGGCGTATTGTTTATGGTGTATAACGTTAACGAGACATTATACTCCCTAACCCAATCAACTGCTAACTGAATTGGTAGGTTTATTAACAATACTATCGAGTTCCCACTAACCACATAATGGGTTGCATTGGTTAAGAAGCCGGCAAACACCAACCTAGTGTCGTTATTGAAATAGATCGCTGTCTTTGGCACGGTAATATTAACGATAGAATTCGCTAAGTACCAACCACTCATATTCGTTACTTGGTTCGATTCATCGATTACCTGAAGCCAATAGTACCTAGCCCAGTTGTAACTCACCACATACGACCCACTCATTAACAACTCAAGCGATGAATTACCCACAGGCATGCCATTCACCCAAATACCTGTAAGCCTCACCAACGTGTTATTACCAAAATTAACAACCCTTTCCGTAGTTAATAATACTCGAGAGCCCGCGAGTACCGGTATACTAGCACTTATGAATGTGCCATTTAGTAAATAGTTATTGATTACTAAGAAACTTATGTAATCAGCATTAATTAAGGGCCCCAGATACTCATTACCTGCCATTAACTTAACAACGGCGGGACCTATAACCTCCTCTCCAACGTTCACTATCGTCTCGCCGGTATCACTACCAAAGCTCCAGGCTGTTGGTACGGGAAATAACCTATTGCTTGGCCCTAGATAATAAAGCGACAGAGATGCGTTTATTTTATTTACAAACACTGTGGCGCCACAACCTGGCCCACCAATTATGAATTCTGAATCAACCAGGTAACCTAGTGGTGAGTATTCCGAACCATTAACGACTAAGTACGGTCCCCAATCCGGTCTTAATAATAATGTGACGTTATCAACGAGCTCTTTAATTCCGTTCATTGAGTAACTGAATAATAAATCGGGAAATCCATTGGGTGTATTGTTTACGCTTATGGTTAGGTTTATTGCCAATGGTGTGGCGTATGGTGTCCAATTACCCATGTATGCATATGCTGTATTATTTATTACGGAGCCTCTTCCGATAATATAGAGTGGGTTCATTACTAGGGACTCACTGCTCATATTCCAAACATTAACTAATGGCAGCAATAATTCGTTCTTTGGATCTATTATCATCACGTTCTGCAACCAATAATACTGTGTGTGACCGTTAACACCTAGCTCAAGGACTGCATTAAGCTGTAATGAGAAGGAACCTGGTGGTAAGGATTGGCAGTTGGTTATTGTTGTAATTACTGCCTCATTTATTACCGCACTGCCCAGGAATTCCCTTGTTATGTAAGAGTATGGTATGTAACCATTGACCGTTGGGGCAAGCCCATAGTCAACAATACCAATCGGTGCATTAATGAGGGCTGTTGGGTAGTGCCGCATTATGGCTAGTACGGCATTGATCGCTATCGAGCCATTGTTTACGACAATGACGTAGTAAGTACCCTGAGGTACGTAAACCGTAGTATTCATTGATGACCCAACAAACATAAACAATGGCTGGTACTGCCCACCTGATCTTAACTCATCATAACCTGTTTGATTTAGTATTTGAAGAATTACCCTAGAACTAGCCCACATATAAAGCCCTAGTGGTCCAGGTCCTGAAACCTCAATGGAGTAATAACCGCCTGGTGGCAAGTACATGGTGTATGTTCCGGACCCAAGCACATGGCTATAAATCACTGCATAGTTCAGTGGGTACGTTGCTATTCCGTAATTATTAATCCAGGGGTTTAACTGTTGATACGTACCATTGGGCAGAAACACGAGGATCGCCAGTAATACCGGTAGCAATGGCACAATACTTCAATACATACACATTAATAAGTGCGTCTCTCTGCAATACTTAAAAGCAGGTCGTCCCATCAGTACTAAGAAATGGAACTAAGCAATAAACTCGCCTTAATAGGTGCCATCAGGTCGCTCGGTGGTTCTCTCCTGTGGTCCTTCACGGGATTCGCACTGTATCAGTATTACAAATTACCTTTAACGTCGGTTTCTCTATTCTACGTGGCGCAGGCGATTGTTAGTTCGATAGCGTTTATTGTTGGTGGGTATTTGACGGATTTCCTTGGTAGGGTTAAAACAATGGTTGTTTCATCGGTAATATCATCAATGGTGATATTAATAGCCTTCATAATAAACAAGCCCTTCATTGTTATAATCATGGTATTAATACAATCCTTCTTTAACAATGCCTATGGTGTGGCTAACACATCACTGGTTGGTGATTACGCAATTGGCTTTTCATCACTAATTAGGTACTTCAGTAGGTTGAGGGTTGGGATAAATGCTGGATGGGCTATTGGTCCAGCCATTGGTGGTTTACTCTATGAGATTTATGGCTTCAGATTATTACTGCTGCTTGGTTCATTAATACCACTTGCTGCCCTTCCATTATTAGTTTCATTACCCGAGACTGGGCGTATCTCTGAGCATGGACTCACGTTTCACGTTAATAGGCGATTCGCACTTTTTCTGATACCGTCATTCCTAACCTTCCTAGTGATGGGTCAATTGGGCTTTCCCCTATTGACTTACTATAATGTGCATGATGGATTAAGCACCTTCATGGTAGGAATACTTTACATGGAGAATGGATTACTCGTAGTATTTTTACAGGACTTAATAGGTAGGTACCTAAAGAGACCAAGCTTGATAGCCCTTGGTATGGTAATCTACGGCATCAGCTACCTAGCCGTCGCCTTCATCCCAAACTTCACATGGGCTATTGTGGACATGTTCTTCATAACACTGGCAGAAATGATCGTTTCACCAATATCACAAAGCATTGCCAACATGCTTGCGGACCCCAAGGCGAGGGGTAGGTATATGGGGCTCTATAGCCTAGTCACGGGTTTAGGCAGGACCATAGCCTCCTCAGTATCTAGCCTCCTCATGCCATACGCATTAAGGGAGCCGTTGGCATTATGGGGCTTTGTACTCGTAATAGCCGCACTATCCTCAGGTATTTACTTGAACGTTACAAAAGGCGCATTAACTGTGCAAAGAAGTGCGTAATACTAAAAACTAACCATTATATGCGCCCTACCTCGTGGGTTGGAGGAGGTTATGGCCTGGCTTTTACATAATCATCGCCGCATCCCTTTGGTCAACAATTGGTGTTGCAAGCGTCCTTAGTACGAACCCGATTGTCTTGCCTGTATTTAGATCGATCTTTGCATCAATTGTGGCTTTATTTATACGTAGATCCCTGAATAGGTCATCATTAATGGCCGGTTTGGCATTGGGTGTATTATTTGCTGCGTATCCAATAGCGGCAGTAATAGCCGGTGTTGGTTTAGCAGCATTTCTGCTTTACACAGCACCTCTATGGGCAACGTTGATTGCGCTAATCCTGGGCGAGAGACCAGGTATTAAGGGTGTCCTGGGTGTTTCCCTGGTTTTAGTTGCAATAGTGCTGATTGGTGCCCAATCAATCAGCGGTGCCATTAACCCCTTCGGCATAGCTCTAGGCCTGCTCTCTGGTATATCCTATGGGTCGTACATAGCCATTGCCAGGTATTATGCCAGAGGTGGTAATGAGATTGATGTTTCATGGGGTGCTATACCGTATACGTTGATAATAACGGTACCCGTGGCTCTGGTATATTCATTTATGACACATACGTGGGGTCTCATGGTAAAGCCCATTCTTTGGGGTGCGTACCTGGGTATAGTGACTACGGTCATTCCATATAGGTTCTTCGCCATGGGGGTTTCTAAGGTGAAGGCTTCGACAGCGTCTGTAATAGCCACGGTGGAACCCGTGTTAGCCGCCCTCTGGGGTTTTCTGTTCTTTAATCAAGTACCCACAGCATTAACACTTATTGCCTATATCCTAATAATAATGGCCTCAGTAATAGTATCATTTTAAGGGTATGCATGGTTAAAATAATGATGTTTATCATCAACGTTGTGGGCAAAGTATTCTGAGTAGTTGGTAATTTGCGTGTAGGTGCATTATTGATGGCAAAATAAATATCGCAAGCATGAGGTTTATGAAAACCACCGTTGTTATAAGCACATAAAGCCAATCCCTCTCCATGGCGAATGATGCAACACCAAGTGCAACCCTAAGTACGGGTGTGGCTATGAGGACCATGAGACCTAAGATTATGAATGACAATGGATCCAGGTAAGGCAACCTAGATAATGCATAGCCTGGGGGTATGACTGTGGTGTTTATTGGAGATGTGGGTGACATGACTAGGTTTTCACTACATCCAAGGGCCTCGCCCTTAACGTGAAACAGAACTATACCTATTAGTATTAGGGCTATGCTTATTATAACGCCATACCTAAGCGTCAACCCGATTATGTAATCCATATCCCACCTAGGCATTACCACCACCCATAACCACGCCCTCTCTATTTGGTTTACGGGCAAGCACTCCATAGCGGTAATACAACAGTGACATAACTATTGCCGTGAATATAAGGCTCAATGCGTACTGTGTCGCCACGGGTATCGTTATTATGTGATCCATGTATAGACCCTTGAGGAGCATCTCCATACCCAGGAAGGCAAGTATTGCCAGGAAGACCCACCTAACCTGCTTGTTCGTTATCCTAACGAGAATCTTGGTACCAGACATCGCACCTATTAAAACCCCTATTGCTGTTACAGCAGCCATCATGGGCTGTATGTAACCAAAGTACCAATAGAGGGCGCTACCCGTTGCTGCTGTCACTCCTATCATGAAGTTGCTCGTTGTTGTGCTAACCTTCATCGGCAGGTTCATGGCCCAGTCCATACCGAGAACCTTTAGGGCGCCACTACCAATACCAAGCAAACCACTAATAAAACCAGCAAAGAACATTATCAACTCACCTAACCACCAACGAACACCCCAATACCTAACCTCAGTCTTTAGGGCCTCATCGTAGTAACTACCATACAACTTGAAGACCCTCGTTGTCCAGTCAGGTGGTCTTGGGTCGGGTATTTCGTACCTACCCCTCTGGGCTGTCGGTATTATTGACATTAATATCACTATTCCAAACACCACATAGACTATCCAGGCAAGACCATGGCTATAAACAAAGGCTGCCGTGAGTGAACCCACGATTGAGCCCGTGGTTGTGGCTATCTCAAGCCCCATACCAATCCTAACATTCGTTATCTTATCCCTAATGTACGCACTAGCCGCCCCACTGGATGTGGCTATTGTCGATATCAATGATGCACCCGCGGCGTAAGCTATCGGTATACCGAGGAATAGGGTTAATAGCGGCACAAGTACTGTACCACCTCCAAGCCCTGTGAGTGACCCTAGTAATCCAGCAATATGCTAAATACAAGCAATTCAATGCAGCAGAATATGGTTTTAAGCAGCACCATTCTAACGATTGGTATGTTATAACCTTAAAAAACTAACTCATACCGAGGGCTAGCTCGGTAATTCTACAGGTCTTAATCACAAACCTTAATTAAATAGTATGAACCAGATCTTAAAATATGACATACCTTTTAACCAGGTTATTGTTTATTTAAAGTAAAACGAAAATAAATTACATACCAAACTCCCTAAGCTTATCAGTTATTGTCGGTGTTACATCGTATATCTTATTGATCAATTCCACTTCATCAACCTTGACAAGGTTACTATTATTAACTATGAATTCCCCATTAACCAATACATCATTAACATCACGACCACTTAAAGCCGTTATTACGGTCTCCACTGGGTCATATATGGGCAGGATCCTCGGATCATCAAGCCTGAGCGTTACGAGGTCAGCCCTATACCCAGGTCTTATGACGCCAACATTATCGTTAATTAAACGACCACCCCAACCCGTTAGTGCACGCATTAACGTTATAGTGTTGAATGATGATTTATCATAGTTTATACCAATAGTTAATGCCTTACCCACAGCCCTGGTCACCCGAGCCTCATGAAATAGATCCAGGTCCGTAAAGCCTCCACCATCGCTACCAATACCGAACATGTAATCACCGAATAGGGGTAACCAATGGGGTCCCATGTATATGGAGTCCACGGTTGGGCACCACGCAATCCCTAACCCCCTCTCCTTAATGATGCCCCTCTCCTTAATGGATAGGTAAACACCATGGGCTATCACGGTTGGTTTTATACCTGTTAAGCCAAGCTCGTCGAAAACCTCCAGCGGTCTCTTCCCATACTTCATGAATGAGTAATCGATCTCACCCTGGTACTCGCCCATGTGGTACGTAATCCCAAGACCATGCCTTAGGCAGAAATCCCTAACCCCCATTAGCAATTCGAGAGATGCTATCATGATCTGCCTAATGCTACACCAAACCCTAACCCTATCGTTTACATGTGGTAATAAATCCTCAACTCTACGAATGACCTCCTTAGTATCTAATAATTTATTTTCGCCAATGTCGAAGGTTGATGGCGTAATAATTCCTCTAATACCAACCTCATTGACAGCCCTAATTAATTCGAGAGGCTTGGGTGCGCCAGCCTCTATGAAGGTGGTTATGCCATTTTTAACCATACCGACTACGCTGACTAGGCTTGATAGGTAGGCTAGGTCGTCCGTGAGTAGGTCCTCGAAGGGTATTAAGAGCTTTGTCCAAATCTGAGGCAGTGAGAGCCTCCTATCGTTTACGAATGACCTCAGGAAAACCTGCTGTGTGTGGGTGTGGGCGTCAATTAGCCCGGGCATCAGTATGTGCTTACCTCTCTCAATGATCTCCTCAGCCTTAAAGTTGCTCATTACCCTATCGGCCCTATCAACGCTGACTATTACCCCATCCTTAATGGCCACGGCACCATCCTCAATAACTAATGGATTCCCCATTGTTATTACGTACTTAGCCCTAATGATTAAATCAACAGATTCCATTCTTAATCACTCGGGCGGTATCTCTATGTAGGACACTGATATGTCTATACCATACCTTCTAAGGTTAATTACTCTAGAGACCATGTAGGCCGCCACGCCCAGTACGAAGGCGCCCATTATCACGCCATATGCCAACCAATTGCCTCCCCATATCTGTGGGTAAGCCAGGAACTCGTAGTCCAGGTATAGGAAAACCAGGAATTGTAGTACACCGGATATGGCTAAGGCAATCCTGACCCTATTACTTAGCTCCCTCCTCCTCATTGCTATGATTACCGCGGCGATACCCACAAGGGCTAGGTAGGTTAATGGACCAACCTCAGTGCCGTACAATGCCGTGAACGTTTGGTAGAATATGCCAGTAGCCACTATCAATACCGCAGTCACTACTAAATCCGTTATATGCGCATATATTGGTGTTCCAAACCTTGGGCTCAATTGTGCAAATGCGCTTGGCCAGACCCTGTCGAAGGCTAGGGCGAACCAGTACCTAACGACGACGATTGCACCATAGGCCAAAACAGCCAGGTACCAAACAACCGAGGATAGGCCTATGAGCCACTTAATAATTGCATTATTTGAAATCGCCATGGCCACGGTCCAGAAATTAAGGATTGCATTAACATTGGGGTTTGCGAGAGCCTCCGTAGTGAATTTAAAACCTAGCGAATAGTAGAGGGCTTCGAAACCTAGCGTCGCCAGGATCATCGTTATAATCGCAGCAGTAGGTACGTTAAACTTAATGGCTGACTTACCCCTGATCTCGGATGCTATTGCGGGACCTGCCATCAACCATGGGTAGACGTACAGGGCGAAGAACGGTATGACCATGAAGGCACCACTCCACGTGAAGTAAGGACCACTATAACCACTGGATAATGATGTGTACGAGTAACCACTTGGCAACAACCTATTCACCGCAGCTATGGCTGCAGTCCTCGGTGTGATGAATAACACGGCAATGGCTAGGACAAGGCCTAACAGGGATATTGAGGTTAAGATGGTCATGAGCCTAAGCCCATACCTAGTACCCAATATGTTGGCCGTAACTATCACGGCGAAGAAGGCTATTGCCGCGCCTATCATCGACCAGGTATTGAACGTCACGTTGAACCCAAGCAAGGGCAACACTGACTCGAGCTGGAAAACACCGGCTATGGCAATTAATGCATAATAGGCCAAAGCCTGTATCACAAACGCCATAACCAAACCATTTATTAACCAGGCAAGCCTTGGACCAAAGGCCCTACTAAGCCACACATAGTCGCCACCCGTTCGTGGTATTAGGGTTGTCAATAGCGTATAGACGATTATTTGTGGTATGGATAGTAGAAAGGCCAACAACGACGCATACACAAGGTTAACGCCAACCAAACTCGGCAAAGCCATTAATGTGAAACCGACAGTTCCAAGGGCGGCGCCAATCGACATGTTGGCGATGTTTATTGAGACCGCATCCCAAAAACCAGCCTCCTTAACCAAACCCGTGGACTCCCTTAGGAAAACTCCCGATTTGACCTCCATTGTTCCATCGCTTATTGAAACGTTTATAAAGCTTTCGCATAATAATAATAATCATTTGTTTAAACAATTGTTTAAACACCAATTATCATCCATTATTTAATAAAATGATTAAAGATACTTAATAATTAACGAGCATTTATTACCAAAAGCTTTTAAAGATTTATTTTTACAGGAAATCCCGTGGTTATTGGAATATTGAACTTCGGAGGACAATACAACCACCTAATCCTAAGGCGCATTACCGAGCTAGGATTCGATGGAGCCTTCATCGAACCTAACGAACCCATCAATAAGGTTAGAGAGAAATACAACTGCCTAATCATAAGCGGTGGACCCTGGAACATACCCGAGGACATATCCAGGACCGGCAACGCCATTAACTATATCCTTGAGTTTCCAGGACCCGTACTTGGTATATGCCTCGGCCATCAACTGATGGCTTACGCATACGGTGGCGAATTGGGGAAGGGGTATTCAGAGTTCGGTGGTGTTAGGGTTCAGGTGGATGATGAGGACACAATACTGAGGAGCTTACCCAGGGAATTCACTGCGTGGGAAAGCCACAACGTGAGCGTGGTTAAACCACCAAGGGGCTTTAAGGTCATTGCGCACAGCTCCAGGGTACCCGTGGAGGCAATGGCAAACGAGGACTTGGGTAGGTTTGGCGTTCAGTTTCACCCAGAGGTTAGGCACACGGAGTTCGGCACATTAATAATTAGGAACTTCCTGGAACTATGCACCATGCAATAAATGATTTTGATAATTTTGATTGAACAATCAACCTCGCCATGTCCATGATTTCTAGGTAAAGTATTTAAATGGTTTATTAAATTAGGAATCAATGGATTACACGAGCATTATTAATAAGTTAATCGATTATACAAGGTCCCTACCGATTAATTGCGCATTAGCCGCAATAAGCGGTGGTGTGGATAGCACGACAAGTGCGGTATTGGTCAGGAGGGCTATCGGTGATAGGTTAAGGGCTATATTTATTGATACAGGCTTCATGAGGAGCAACGAACCCAACCAGGTGAAATCCCTCCTAAGTGGCGTTCTACCCATCAACATAGTCGACTTACACGATTACTTCTACCGCGAGATGCTTGGGATAGACGACGCTGAGGAGAAGAGGGTCAAGTTTAGGGGGCTCTTCTACACAGCTCTCTCCAGGATAGCCAACGAACTTGGTTGTGACTGGCTTGTTCAAGGCACGATAGCCCCAGACTGGATAGAAACGAAGGGCGGTATCAAGACCCAGCATAATGTGCTCGAGCAGGTGGGCATAGACACCGTCAGTAGGTACAGGTTCAAGCTCCTCGAGCCACTGAGGGAGTTTTACAAGGACCAGGTTAGAGAGATAGCCAGGTACTTGAGCGTGCCCGGCGAGATCATCAATAGACAACCCTTCCCAGGACCTGGGCTTAGCATAAGAGCCGTTGGCACCTTAACTATGGAAAAACTGGATGTCGTTAGAAAGGCCACGGAAATTGTGGAAAAGAGGCTCGGCGAACTAGGTCTCAGCCAGTGGTTCGCGGCAGCCTGGGAATTCAAGGTCTCACATAATGATGAGATCACGAAATCCCTAGGGCAACTCGGCAGGTTATCTGCAGAGCTGTTTAGCATTAGGGCAACGGGGGTCAAGGGAGATGCGCGCTCGTATGGCCATGTTGCGTTAATTAGGGGAGAACCTACACGATGGGATACCATTTATGAGCTTTACGACCTCGTGACATCAAGGTACGATGTAACCCACGTAATATACGAGTTGGCTGAGAGAGGTCGTGGTAAGTATTTCGTTTCAATAAGGGCTGTGGTGACCGACGACTTCATGACTGCGGATGTGCCCAGGTTATCGCGCGATAAATTACTTGAGGTGGCTAAGGAGGTTTTAGATAATGATGATAGGGTTGCCGGGGTCGGCTACGACGTAACGCCCAAGCCGCCGGCCACTATCGAGTACGAGTAGAGAATAATTTCATGAACTTATTCACAAAATCCTCACCGAAATAATTAACCAACCCTAATTCCCTTATTACCACGTTGATGTCAGCCTTATCGAGCTTATTCCTAACAATCTCACCGACCTCCCAGGGAAATAGAATCCACCTATCAGTGGTACCTACATAATAGTCAGGCCTAGTCCCTGACCATGGCTTAACGAACAATGTAGCCGTCCTCACACTCCTAACGCCATAAAACCTTAGCAAATCTCTAGCTGTTGCAAGTGTTCTACCGGAATCAGCAACATCATCCACAAGCAACACAGCCCTACCCCTCAAATCACGCACTATAGGGTAGGTAATAACAGGCTCCTCACCAGAACCAACCCTGGTACCATAGCTCGTTATGCCAAGAACCACTAAATCATCAACGCCAAGGAAGTCAGAAACAAGCTTACCCACAATATACCCACCCCTGAGTACGGCAACGATCGAATCAGGCCTGTAACCAGAGTCCTTAATCAATAATGACAAATCAAGCGACATATCCACCAACCGCTCCCAATTAAGTATTAAAAACTCCATTAAATAATCACCGAAACAATCGAATTAAAAGGCTTTCCTTAAATCAGCACACGTTCCATCAATTAATTAAACAATAATCACCAACCACACATGCCCATGAAAAATAACATAAAGCACACGTAATAATAATTAATAATAACGTAGAAGGATAACATCTTGCCGTCTCTCCGGAGATGGCGGTTGACCCGCCGTCTCCTTCTCGACGGTCTCCCCGAGCCCCTCACCGCAGTGGCTCCCCAACGGTCGCCCGCGGCTCACAGCCCTACGGCTCTCAGAAACCCAGGGTAACCGGTGTGAGTGTTGGGGTTAGGGTTAATAAATTTATTCGCTTCATCACCAATAGTAATAAATCCCACGAATAATCATGAAAACCGAAATTGCCCCCTGCATGCACCCACGTCATTGGTGCCGGGTCAGCGGCCCGGTTTGGCCGGATCGTTGGCCCGGCACCAATGGCGTGAATGCAAGGCAGGTATAGGCACTATATATGTTTAGTATTTTTGTATTTATATTAATTACCTTATCGAGTGATCAAGAAAATACTTATGTATTACCCTAGTTTTTTATGTATATTACGCAATTCTCGATAGTTGTTTATCACTAATTTGATAATGCTTACTTAGTAAATGGTCTTGAAATAGAAAGGTATTTAAGATAGAAACTGATAAAGTAGGTATGTGAAGGGGGCGCTATACTGTCGTAGTACGGACCTTGATAGCCTAATTACATGCGCATTTAACGCCATAATAATGGCAAAACTTGGTCTTGTGAGTAAGGATGAAGCACTAGACGCCCTATGGGAATACCTCGTAAATATTGACTATGAAATTAAGGTGATTCGTGAATAAAGCCATTAAATTATTACAATTAAACAAAATTTGTTTAACCACCTGGAGTAAGATTACTGTCTCTACAAAAATTAACCGATTATAGTGCGAAAACGTTTAGTATAGATTACGAGGATGGCTAACTAAAGGCAAGCCCTGGTGGGCCCGCCGGGATTTGAACCCGGGACCTCCCGGTATCGTAGGTTCGTACCTTATCAGCCTTACGCGGGGCTTTCGCCCCAGGGCGCTCCAACCTGGCTGAGCTACGGGCCCTGTCTGTTTATATCTTCACGGTTTTTATGTTTTTCTTCCTTGACGTTTCATCCTTTATCGGAGTTGTTTTCTCATGGTAATCATAATAGATCCCTTATGGGGGTGTGGAGAAACCTTTTTGTTCCAGTATTTGTTTTTCGTGTTGATGAGTGATCACGGTGTTAGTATTGGTAGGTTAATTGGCAGAATATTAATTGATTGGTTCTTCCTTAGCATTATTGGTGTGTTGATTTATGTTCTATACATAAACATCGTGTTTTACCTATTGCCCCAGTCCTGGAAGGCCTTTTTGATGTCTTACGATAGTGTTGTTAGGTCTGCCGTAATTGTTACGATAGGCGCAATACTCGTTTGGGATACTGGGAAGAGGATCAGTGATTACATTAGTAGGTATGATAATGTTAGAGGCACCGTGCTTAAGTTCGTGTTAGATACCGTGCTCATAGTGGCAATACTGATAGCATTGGCAGTAACATTTGAAAGGTTCGGTTTATCAATTGCCGCCTTCTCCGGTACAGCCGTTGGTATCATCATAGGTCTTGCCGCCCAACAAACCCTCTCAAACGTCATTGCCGGTATTGTGATAATAATGACAGGTAGGTATAAACCTGGCGACAGGATCACAATAGTTAAACCAAGTCTCTTCGGTTTGAATTTGAAAAATCGTTTTAACCCCCGTGGGTGTGGGTTTGTGGGGCCGCTCGGGCGAGGGCCTCCAAGCCGTGGTTGCGTTTTACGTCTGGACCTCCGCGTTCGTATTCAGTCATTTCGTAAAATTTCTCAAATACTTCACGGCTTATCCTCCCATCGTAATATGCTAAAATCAACTCAATCCTCAGGCGGCGGAGCGGGTGATGAACAAATGGTCTAATCAACCTAAGCAATTTAATAGCATCCTTATCGTAAAACACTAATGCATTTTCAGTGCGCATTGCGTAATTTTTTCCAACAATACCGAATCTCTTAGCAATAACGCCCTTCAGCACATTGAGGATGAATCTCTTCGGGCATTTTTTACAAGCCACGATTATTACGTATACACGATGCTCCTGTACTCCATTCTTACGATGTATCGTCTCGTAATGTACTGTTCCATCTCCATCTATTATCCCAGCCACGAACTCCGCAAGCTCCTCATCGTTGAAGCCATTGAGCATCCTCTCGAACTCGTCGGCACTGAGCTTAATCGGCCAAGGCCACTCATCAACGCCTAGGTCTATGTAGAAGGATAATTCGAATAATTTGTGTACGTATTTCGCTAACGGCGCTTTACCTCTCGACGTAATATTTAAGCTTAGTGCTTTAACGGTCTTCAACAGTGTTGGGAAGAATATGGCACTGATGGTGTTCGTCGTCTTTAACATCAACCTGATGCTCGCTTTAATCTCCTGGATTATTAAGTCGCTGGACTGTAATCCAAGCCAGTATGGTCTCCTTAAGTCGCTCAGTAGCTCTAAACCGCTTAACCAAGCACACGGCTCTATCCCATACCTCCTGAGCACCTCAGCATCAATACCAATGAAGTGTAGCAACTCCTTACACATCATAATTTCATCCCAGCCAAGCTTCTCTCTTAGCAAGCTCTCAACATTTTTTACAACATTATTCCTCCTTGCTTTATTACCCCACTCAATGCCACACTTAATGAACCACCTATTCAGACCATTTCCCCACGCTCTCAATGAAACCCCAATCCATTTTTTCGATATGCCGAGGTCTCTAAGCATTCTCAATAACTCGCACCTTTCCTCATCATTGTTTCTTAACCACAACTCACGGACAACACCTCTAACTCCATCAGCAACTTCCTTGCCAACCGCATAGCCATCATGACACTGGTTTTTGATTAACACCACTATGAGTTTTACGGCACATTCCACATCGTTGTTTTCTAGGCACCTCATTGCTTGTCTTATCAGCCCGGTACATGTTTCTATCCTCCCCGCCCCACCGGCCGTGGGTTTGCGGGGGCATGCATTACCACCTCAAGTACTTCCTTACGATTTCAATAGTCTCATTGATGCTTTTGGCGTTTTTGACCTCGTTCATTATTGGCTTTCTCATGTCTATTACTATTGCCTTGTTGCTCTTACCCCTCCTCACCTCCTCGAAGCCCAACAACACCAATACACCCCTCACCCACGAACTTGAGAAAGCATCTAAGTACCCACTCAAACCCAGCAGAGAAGACATCCTCCTATCATCAAGGCAGGCAACAGAACCCCTATAACCCCTCGAAACCCTAAACAACAACTCACCAACAAGCCTAACAACAACCTCCCTACCCTCAACACGATAAACAACATTACCCCGCTTATCAACCTTAGCACTCAACCCCTCAGGCACATCGATCACCTCACCACTAGGCAACAACAACCTCCTAGCACTGGAGGCGTTAGAGACATTGGAGCCATTAGACAACTCACCTCCCCTCTTCCCATCGGGCCCTAACCGGGCGAGGCTAAGCCTCCCCGGCTCTGCTTTTGATCCGCCCGTGCCCCAGGAGCCGCGGGGCCTGACACGCGGCGGAGCACCGGGCTTCACGGAACCCTTACTCGACTTGGTCTCCATTGGGATCACCTGCAGGGAGGAATTCGTGGTTGGGGTTACCCAACCACGGGAGTCGGGATCACGGTCAAGGCACCCCTCCCCGAGGCACCCCTCCTCCCCCGACCCCAAACCAC
>Ga0081534_100097_pt1 | contig 31679 bp, 32 predicted proteins | sample MonGeyMetagenome_FD_71019 | JGI IMG/M metagenome (GOLD analysis project Ga0081534, IMG submission 71019) | Hypoxic/sulfidic aquatic microbial communities from Monarch Geyser, Yellowstone National Park, USA - MG (SPAdes) v1 (version 2) | ecosystem: Environmental > Aquatic > Thermal springs > Hot...
CGTGGCGGCTTCGATTTACGCCGCCTGTAGGAGGACCAAGATGGCCAGGACTTTGGACGAGATAGCCCAGTACACCAAGGCCAACAGGAAGGAGATAGCGAGGTGCTACAGGCTCCTGATCAAGGAGCTCGACGTTACGGTGCCCGTGAGCGACCCGAGGGACTACGTGGGGAGGATAGCTAGCCTGCTGAACCTGAGCGGGCAGACCATAAGGGACGCCATCGAGATCATAGAGAAGGCGAGGCAGAGGGGCCTGACCGCGGGTAAGGACCCCGCCGGGCTGGCGGCCGCGGCCCTTTACATCGCGGCCGTGAAGAACGGGGAGAAGAGGACTCAGAAGGAGATAGCCCAGGTGGCCGGAGTCACCGAGGTGACCGTGAGGAACAGGTACAAGGAGCTGATAAACGAGCTGAAGCTCGACGTACCCCTCAGCTGAGAAGCGTAGTTGCCTTAAAATCGTCCCTTTTTTAGTCAATCTCTTTTTTCTCCTATTTATTCCAGAACCACTATGTTCGACTCCGGGTAGCCCATCTTTATCAGCAGCTCCTTCACCTTCTCCCTGTGGTCTCCCTGGATCTCTATCCTCCCGTCCTTCACGGTCCCTCCAGCCGCGAGCTTGCTCTTGAGCTCGGAGGCTATCCTCTTGAGCTGGGCGCTGTCCTCCGCTATCCCCTCTATTATGGTCACTTCCTTGCCGAACTTCCTCTTCTCGAGCTTTATCTTGATGTACTGTTGCTCCTTATTCAGCTCGCTACAAAGCTCGGGTGGTAGGCCACCGCAAACCGAATCTTCCATCTTTTCTATTGACCCCTGATGGGCTCTCACACCTTTTAACTTTTCGGTTTAACAGCTACTTTGCGGGTTCGTTCAATATATTTCAGTAGGATGATACAGTAAAAATATGTTTTCTATAGAAATAATATCTCTCCTAAATAACTTACTGTACTACTTCTTGACCTCAAAGCCTTAGTTCTACCAACTGGAGAATTAGCCAAGCGGACCTCGGCCTAATTACTCGTCGCCTCAGCGCTTACTATCTTGAACTCGTCCTTCTCCATAACTACTTCAAACTTGAGGAATTTTGAGTCCTTGTTTTTTCCCACTTTGCTACTACGTATTGTCCTCCTCTTGTTGTGCTTATTCCAGTACCGTCATCTACTTCAAGTTCGTCTTTTGCCTCTGGGAATTTTATGTTCATGTTTCTTAACCTTTCCCATATTGTTGAATAATCTAGGCTTGTCGGTATTATCTTCATTTCAACTAGCGTTTAGTACTCCTTCCATTGCTCTATAAGGTAAGAACAAGTGTAGGAATGCTAGGAATTCGTTGAACTCCCTTACAGCCTTTCTCCTAGAAGGATGGCCACACCTATTCTCCTCTGCTAGTAATTCCCATCAGTGTTCGAAGACGTAAAGGGGGAACATTGGCTTATATCTTGTTACCACGTTCTCGTCGTACTTGCTCCAATCCCTAGTGTTCTTCTTTTCCAAGGGTAATACTCTGCAATAATTACTTAAAAAATTTTTGTATATTTCTGAAGAGATTCACAATGTACACAATATGATATTAGGCTTTAAATTATGACGTAGTAAAGTTACTCATATGAAGTTAGGCTCAGAATGGTTCTCCGTGGTTATAGGAACCTTCGCATTATCTTTAGTAAGTTGGATGAATTCTATACTCTTTAAGTTACAAGTTCTTTTTGATGTAGGAAAAGTAATATACTTTCTAGCTCTGGTACTTTTTGTCATAATATTTTCTGGCTGGATATCTAGGATAATGACTAACTGGAGAGAAGACATGGAGAACTTGAATAGGATAAGCTTTACTGCCTTCTTAGGAGTAATATTATTCGTTGCAGGCTCCTTTTTCATAACTTATGTCGAAATAAATTATGAAATAGCTTACGCGTTACTGGTTCTTTACTTCTTGGGTTACTCCATTGTGTTTTTAGTTAACGTACACTTAGGATACAAATTATTTACAAAGGGCGTTACACAGAACGAGATATCTTACGCGCTATTAGTTCCAGCATTAGCGCTTTCTGCTAACGTTTTTTTAAGTGCTCCGCTTTCCCATTTCATATCGACTTACTTTGTTAAAATCGTGTACTTTATTATGTTATTCTCAGTTGGGATATCTTTCTTTCAGCTGATATTTATAGGCAGTATAGCCTTACTATCTCACATAATATACAAGGAAAGTTCAGCCATTATAATGATTCCCGTTGGTGCAGCAAGCGTATTAGCTATCAACGTGTTAGCATTTCCGTCTTATAATTACCTTCACCTCTTTTATTTCCCTTCAGAGTTTGCCTTAACGCTAGCAATAATGCTCTGGGGCTTCGAAATATGGAATTCACTAGTTGCACTCATAACTGCAGTGAAGCGCATAAAAGATAAAGATAAACCTTCGCTAATTAGCTGGGCCTACGTATTTCCTTTAGCAATATCTGCCTTCTCAGACTTTATGCTTTACCAAGAAACGTCGCTTCCGGTGTTTGAAGCTGTAGCAGTCGCCTTCTCATTGGCTATCGTGTTACTTTATGCTTACTCTTTAAGGAATACTATCTTTGTTTTAAAGTTTGTTTTAAAGAACAAGGTCTAAAGTCTCACAGAAACCTTGAAAGTGAAAGTTGCAGTTTCTCCTTCCTTCAGAGTTATTAGCCCTATGCCGTTATAATATGCATCTGGAGCACCGCTCATGGCTAATCCTTTAGTTTGGTAGAGCTCCGGGTATTAGGGTGTGAGCTTGCGAATAACGTTGAAATAAATATTAATTACTGAAAAATTCTCAGTGTATCATATCATGCTAATGAAATAAATTGAAGAGATCAACAAAGCAGTTTACAGCGGGAAAGCTTAATACCCTGAGGGGTCCTCCTTTCCTCTCGTGGCGATCTACAGGTGCGGTAGGTGCGGGAAGGAGTTCGACGACGAGCAGTTGAGGATCCTGCCCGGAATCAGGTGCCCGTACTGCGGCTACTCGATCCTGTTCATGGTCAGGAAGAGGACGATAAAGATAGTCAAGGCTATTTGAGGAACCTGTTCTTGTAGATCACGGTCGAGGTCTCCAGTATCAACCTCCCGGCCAGAACCGCCGTTATCCCGCCGTAATCGAAGGGAGGGCTAACCTCCACCACGTCGAAGCCGGAGAACCTCTCGTCGGCTATCCCGTTGATCAGGTCGAGCACGGTCGTTGGCCTGAGCCCCTCAGGTTCAGGGGTGGCGACTCCGGGAGCGTAGGCCGGGTCGAACCCGTCCATGTCGTAGGTTACGTAGACTTCCTTACACTCCTCGAGGGCCCTCGAGACGTAGCTGATCAGCCAGTTGGCTCCCATCGACTCGGCCTGTAGGGAGGTCACGAAAGGAATGTCGTTCCTCCTCGCGAAGTCCAGCTCCTCCTTGGTGAACGCCCTAACCCCCACCAAGACCACCTTAGCCCCGAGCTCGTGGACCCTCCTCATGGCGCAGGCGTGGTCGTATTTGTAGCCCATGTAGTCGTCCCTCAGGTCCATGTGGGCGTCAATGGAGAGGACGCAGGGAGGGGCCTTGGTTACCCTCCTGAAGCCCTCAATTATCCCCGGCGTAACCGTGTGTTCTCCTCCTATGCCTATCGTGATCTTGCCCTTCTCCCTGAAGTAGTTCACCACGTCGCTGATCCTCCTAAGGTTCTCCTCCACGTCCGACGGGTGGAGGACTACATCGCCCACGTCGCTGAACCCGAACTCGCCGGCGTCTATCCCGTTCCTCACGGAGTAGAACTCGAGGGTCTGGGCCGAGCTCCTAATGGCTTGGGGAGCGAACCTGGAGCCGGGCCTGTAGCTGGAAGTTATGTCCATGGGGAGGCCGAGGATCACGAAGGGCGACTCCTCCCTGTTGAACCCCGCGAACTTCTGGGAGACCTCGTTGAGCCAGAGGAGTCTCGCGTCGCTCACAGCACGCCCATGACGCGGAGCTTTAAATTACTGAGCCTGAGCTTTTGGTGAGCATGACCAACGTTCACGAGAAGGTAGTGGAGCTCGCGAAGAGGAGGGGGATATTCTGGCCTTCCTACGAGATCTACGGAGGGGTCGCCGGCCTTTACGACTTGGGGCCGATAGGGTTGAGGATAAAGGACAAGATCGTCCGGCTCTGGAGGAAGTTCTTCGTCGAAGATAACGACGACATGGTCGTTGAGGTCGAGACCCCCTTGGTCACCCCTTCCAGGGTTCTGGAGGCCAGCGGACACGTGGAGAACTTCACCGACCCAATAGTAGAGTGCAAGAAGTGCGGCAGGGTCTTCAGGGCCGACCACCTGGTTGAGGAAGCCTTGAAGATCAACGCGGAGGGGCTTAAGCCGGAGGACTTGACAAGGCTCATCCGGGAGCACGACCTCAAGTGCCCCGTCGACGGAGGGGAGCTGGGGGAGGTCAGGCTCTTCAACCTCCTGTTCAGGACCCAGATAGGCCCCTATTCGTCATCCGTGGGTTACCTCAGGCCTGAAACCGCCCAGGGAATGTTCACGTCGTTCAAGAGGGTCTACGAGACCTTCAGGCAGAGGCTCCCCCTGGGCATAGCTCAGGTGGGTAGGGTGGCGAGGAACGAGATCTCCCCCAGGCAGGGGCTCATAAGGATGAGGGAGTTCAGCATAATGGAGGTCGAGTTCTTCATAGACCCGGAGTCGGGGGAGTCGCCCCCCTTCGAGAGGGTCAAGGGGGAGAGGCTCAAGGTCCTGACCGCGGGCGAGAAGGAGAAGGGGGGAAACCCGTCGGAGTTCGACGTGGAGGAGTTGGTGACGGAAAGGATAGTGGTGAACCCCTGGATGGCCTACTGGATGGCGGTCGCGAGCAGGTTCGTGAAGGCGTTGGGGATCAAGGACTTCTACTTCGAGGAGAAACTGCCCCACGAGAGAGCCCACTACTCCAGGCAGACCTTCGACCAAATAGTTCTGGTGAAGGGAGAGAAGGTCGAGATCTCGGGCCACGCTTACAGGGGGGACTACGACCTGAACAGGCACTCCAGCTTCAGCGGGGAGGACCTGAGCGTCTTCAGGAAGTACGAGCAGCCGAAGGTGGTCAAGAGGAAGAGCGTGGTGGTGAACAAGGAGGCCCTGAACAAGGAGGGGAAGGACTTCGTCAAGGAGTTCATGTCCAGGATCGCCAAGATGACCCCAGAGGAGGTGGAGGAGGCCCTGAGGAGGGGAGAGACCGTTAACGGTAGGCCTATCGCCAACTACGTCACTATAGCGGAAAGGGAGGAGAAGGTGCACGGGGAGAAGTTCATCCCTCACGTCGTCGAGCCCTCCTTCGGCGTCGAGAGGTCCCTGTACCTGGCTATCTTGAACGCCTACACCGAGAGGAAGGACAGGACGCTCCTCCTGTTGCCTAAGGAGATCGCCCCCTATCAGGTGGCCGTCTTCCCGCTTTTGGAGAGGGAGCCCCTGGTCTCCAAGGCCAAGGCGATTTACGAGAGGCTGAGGGCGGAGTTCGAGACCATCTACGACGACTCCGGAAGCATAGGCAGGAGGTACGCGAGGGTCGACGAGATAGGCGTTCCCTACAGCGTAACGGTGGACCCCCAAAGCCTCGAGGACAACACCGTAACTATAAGGGACAGGGACACGTGGAACCAGGTCAGGGTGAAGGAGGAGGACTTAATTACCGCCCTGAGGAAGTTGTTATACGAGAACGCTAGGTTGGAGTCCGTAGGGATCCCGGTGAGTGGGACTCATGAGTGAGGAGGAGAAGAGGAAACAGGAGGAGCTCAAGAAGGTCCTCAGCGTTATCCCTCCTCCCTCGGCTTTGAGGGGGGAGAGGAAACAGATCCTAGAGAAGAGGGTCAAGCTCAGGAAGAGGCCAGACGTTAACCAGGGAGTAGTGATAGTCCCGGAGAAGACCGCCAAGGAGTTGGGGATCAAGGACAAGGCGGAGATATCCGTGAAGGGCAAGAGGCACGTCTTCGAGGTCGTGATCCTGGACAAGATGCCGGAGCACGAGGTCTGGGCTAATCCGGCCGACATGGAGGTAATGGGCTTAGAGGACAACAGCGCCGTAACCCTGAGGGCCGCGAAATGAGCGAGGCCAACGCGAGTAGGGCTTTGCTTTACTTGGAGAAGGTAGTTGAGGAGCACCACCTGCTTGTTGAGAGGCTCGAGAACCTACTCTTGGTGGACGAGCCGGACGAGGAGGAGACCGTAAGGGTCCTCGAGGAGCTGAGGAACAAGAGGAGGGAGCTCTACGAGGGTTTCAAGACGATTGTCGAGAACCTAGAGTACGTCACCTACAGGCAAACCAGGGAGGAGGCGCTGGGGTTGCTGAACTACTACTACGCGGTGATGCTCCCCGACGAGATCAACGCCCTGAGCGAGATACCGAAGAAGGCCAATCTGAGTCAATTGAAGGAGGACATAGAAAAAGACGTCGCCATGATAAATAGAATAAAGAAATTAATTGTACAATTCGTTTATTAACTGTTATCCTGGATTTTTCGAAGAAAAGATGCCGGACAGGATCTCCGAGATAAACGTCGACGAACGGTTCATCGAGATGCTCAACAACGTGCTGGACGGCGTGAGAACCTTAAGGGAGGCCGTGGCCAACGGAATTTCGGGCAACGCGTTCGCCAAGATAAACGCGATAAAGGACGCCGTGGAGAGGGCCAACTTCGAGTTGGGCTCTTACCTGATGAAGATAAGGGACGCCGTGGAGGCCTACGACCTCTACATGATGGTGGGGGATAACATAGAGAGGATAGCCCAGAACCTGAGCGCCGCGGCTTATAGAACGTCAATGCTCCTGTCCAAGAACTACCAGATGCCGGAAGTGCTGAAGGTCCTGGCCCTGTCCATGCTGGACAAGCTCATCTCACAGACAATGAGCCTGATCGAGGGCTTCAGGCTACTATCCGTGAGCCCCAATAAGACCGCGGATGTCCTGAGGAACGTTAAGTCCCTCGAGGAGGACGCGGACGACCTGTACAGGAACACCGAGCTCAAGCTCTTCGAGAGCTCTACTGACCTTTTGACGGCCATGCTCATCAAGGACGTCATAGACAGGCTCGAGGACTCGGCTGACGCCATGTTGAGGATTGCGAACTCTTTATACTACATATCCTACCTGAGGTCGTAAATGAGGGCCGTCCTGAAGGGGATCCACGCGATAGTTGAGGACGTCAACGAGGCCCGGAAGGTCTACTCGTTGGGCTTTTACGGGAGACCCCTAACGACGGGGAAGCCGAAGGGGCCAGAGGACATAAACGAGCCCCTGATACTTTCGTTAATAGAGGCCGTCTACTTGGCCGAGCAGGGCGTCCTGGAGGTCTTCGCGGAGGACGGGAGGAAGCTCAGCGTCGAGGAGCTCAAGACCTGCGGCTCAAAGGCTATTGACAGGTTCGACGTGCTCTACGGGGTCTACTCGGACTTGAGGAGGAAGGGCTTCGTGGTCAGGTCGGGGATGAAGTACGGGGCGGACTTCGCGGTTTATTCCGTGGGCCCAGGCCTAGAGCACGCCCCCTACTTGGTGATAGCCCTGAAGTACGGCCAAGAGCTGAAACCTCACGAGCTCCTGAGCTTCGGCAGGGTATCGCACAGCACGAGAAAGGAGCTGATCTTAGCAATAGTGGGGCCAGGAAAGGTTATTAACTACGTTTCGTTTAAGTGGATTAAAATCTAAAAGTCGGCCGAGGAGGTCGTACGGTTGAACGGGAAGGGAGCTCCTGGTAAGCCTCAGGGGAGGAAGTTCGAGGACGACAAGGAGCCCAACCCTCTACCCCTGGGGGATCAGTGCAACCCCCTATGCCCCTTCTTCAGGTGTAGCAAGAAGGCGCTGAAGATAGATAAGAAGTACGTTAAGGGCCTCCTCCAGAAGGTCAGCTTCTGCATGTGGGTCGGGGACAACTGCATAGCGGGACGGTGTCAGTACGCCTACTGCGAGAAGAGGGCCTTACTGCCAGGCAACAAGTGCTCCTTCGCTGTGAAGACGAAGGGCGGTAGCGAGGAGTTCGAGAGGGAGCTGGAGAGGGAGGAGAAGGAGATGAGCGTGTTGTCCTCTAAAGTCTCTCGCAAAGGCCTCGATCTGTTCTGACGCCCTCCCAGCGCCTGTACAAATCGTTCTCCACGCCCAAGGCGTCGAGGGTTTTACCCACAACGAAATTAACCACGTCCCTTAGGTCCTTAGGGTTGTTGTAAAACCCAGGGGAGGCCGGCAAGATTATTCCTCCCGCCCTAGCCACCTTTAGGGCGTTCTCCAGCTCTATTTCCCCCAGAGGGGTCTCCCTGAGGACGAGAACCAGCCTTTTCTTAATCCTCAGGGCTGCCAGGGCGGCCCTCGAGATCAGGTCCTGGGCTATGCCGTGAGCTATCAACGCCAGAGTCTTCGTGCTGCAAGGGCTCACCACCACCCCCACGGTCTTGGCCAAGTAGCTCGAGCTGGAGGGAGGGGCCTCGATCTCGTTCTCCCTGTAGACCCTGAAGCCCTTGAGCATCTCGAAGAGGGACTCGCCGCACTCGTAAATCGAAACCTTCTCGGCCTCGAAGGAGACGACCACGTCTACGTCGAAGCCCCTCTCCTTCAGCGCCTGAGCGGTCCTGACGCCGTAAATTACACCCGAGGCCCCGGTTATCGCAACGACCGCCTTCTTAACTGCTCCTGCGCCCTGAGCCACTCCCTCTTCCAAGACTCGTAGCACCTCTGGGAGCAGAAGGCCCTGGGCTTATTGCTGCAACAGGTCTTTACGACTATGGGCTTCCCCTTTATCACTGAACCGCACCAGTCGCACCTCTCGAACCTCTCCTCGGAGTCCAGGACGAACGGCACTTCGTGTCATTTGTTGTAACAGAAACTAACATATAAAAATAAGCTTATTATTAACTAGCTAATATTCAATCCCATGGCGTCAGTAAGGAGGGTCCCCGAGTCGAAGATCTCGAGGTTCATCGTCGAGGAGACCATGAAGGACTGGATGGACATAGTCGAGAGCGACGTCGTGATAGTGGGAGCGGGCCCCTCCGGGATGACGGCGGCTTACTACCTGGCCAAGGCAGGCCTGAAGACGGTAGTGTTCGAGAGGAGGCTGGGCTTCGGGGGAGGAATCGGGGGAGGGGCCATGCAGTTCCACAGGCTGGTCATCGAGGAGCCGGCTGACGAGGTGCTCAGGGAGTTCGGGGTCAGACTGAAGAAGGTCGACGAGGGGGTTTACGTGGTCGACGCCGCGGAGTTCATGGCGAAGTTGGCCTCCAAGGCGATTGACGCGGGGGCCAAGATGATCCTGGGGGTAACCGTGGATGACGTCATCTTCAGAGAGGATCCCCCGAGGGTCGCTGGGGTTGCCGTGGAGTGGACGGCCACACAGATGTCGGGCCTCCACGTGGATCCGCTGTTCATAAGCGCCAAAGCGGTGGTTGACGCCACGGGCCACGACGCTGAGGTGATATCAGTCGCCGCCAGGAAGCTTCCGGAGCTGAACATAAGCGTTCCGGGCGAGAAGTCAGCCTACAGCGAGGTAGCTGAACAGTTGGTAGTTGACAACACCGGCCCCGTGGCGCCGGGGCTTTACGCCGCGGGTATGGCTGTCTGCGAGGTTAAGAGCCTGCCAAGGATGGGGCCCATATTCGGGGCTATGGTGCTCTCAGGCAAAAGGGTTGCCGAACTAATAATTCAGGACCTTCGTAAGTCTTAAAACCTCGAGAGGTTTGGATAGGGAGGAAGACCCTGATGTCCCAGACCGTGAAGCTCTCGGACAAGCTCAGCGGCGTCGTTGAGTCCGTCAAGGACAACTCGGTTATCGGCAGGAAGGAGGTGGTCATTAAGGTCTTCCACATAGGCGTAGGGACACCTTCCAGGAAGGAGCTCGTGGAAGGGATAACCAACGCCTTCGGGACGTCCAATGAGTTGGTGCTGATAAGGAGGGTAGACACCGTTTACGGCGCGGGGATCAGTAAGGTGATAGCCGAGATCTACAAAGACAAGGAGACCATGAGGATGTTCGCCCCAGCTCACCTCATCGGGAGGGACACGGGTCAGAAGGTGAAGAAGGGAGGTGGTAAGGGTGCCAAGCAACAAAAGTAAAGAGGGCGGAGTTAAGGCGGTAGTCAGGCTCTACTACGAGATCCAGGGCGACCGAGTAGTCCTCAAGAACAAGAAGTGTCCCAGATGCGGAAGCGTGATGGCCCACCACATGAAGCCGGTAGAGAGGTGGCACTGCGGGAAGTGTAATTACACGGAGTTCGTAGGTTCCAAGACAGGTACCAAGAAATGATTGTTTTAGGTATTGAAAGCACAGCCCATACGTTCGGAGTAGGCCTAGTTACGGACGAGCCTGAGGTAAGGATATTAGCGAACGTCAGGGACACTTACGTCCCCCCTAAGGGGGGTATGAAGCCCGGCGACCTCGCGAAGCATCACGCCGAGGTCGCGGCAGAGGTGACCAGGACCGCCTTGGAGAGGGCTGAAGTCTCGATTAAGGACGTCGACTCCATAGCCGTGGCCCTCGGCCCCGGGATGGGTCCTGCCCTGAGGGTGGGGGCCGTAGTCGCTAGGGGATTGGCCCTGAAGTACGGCAAGCCCCTGGTTCCGGTGAACCACGGCGTCGCCCACATAGAGATCGGTATGTTCGCGACTAAGAGTAGAGACCCCCTGATCCTCTACCTGTCGGGAGGGAACACGATAATAGCGACCTATTATGAGGGGAGATACAGGGTCTTCGGCGAGACTTTAGACATAGCTCTGGGCAACATGATGGACGCCTTCGTCAGGGAGATAGGCCTCGCCCCGCCCTACGTGAGGAACGGGATGCATGTGATCGACATATGCGCCGAAGGGGGGAAGAACCTCCTAGACCTGCCCTACGTGGTTAAGGGCAACGACATGTCCTTTTCCGGCCTGCTCACCGCTGCCCTTCGCCTTAAGGACAAGGTGAACATCCACGACCTGTGCTATAGCGTTAGGGAGTACGCCTTCGACATGCTCCTGGAGGCGACAGAAAGGGCCCTCGCTTTGACGGGCAAGAAGGAGATCCTTGTAGTGGGAGGGGTGGCGGCTAGCGTCTCCCTAAGGGGCAAGCTCGAGGCCCTGGCCAAGGACAGGGGTGTCGAGCTGAAGGTCGTTCCTCCAGAGTACGCTGGGGACAACGGCGCCATGATAGCTTATACAGGGCTGTTGGCCTACAAGTCCGGCCAGAAGGTGGATCCTGAGAAGGCTATGGTGAGGCCGAGGTGGAGGATAGACCAAGTGGAGATTGGTTGGAGATAGTCAGGGAGATAAAGAGGGGGGCGGAGGCGATAATCTACGAGGGGAGGCTGAAGGACCTCAGGGTAGTGATAAAGAGGAGGGTGAAGAAGCCCTACAGGCACCCGGGGCTGGATCACGCAATAAACTCCGAGAGGACGGCCAAGGAGGCCAGGCTGATGTACTTGGCTTTGAAGGCAGGGGTCAACGTGCCTGCCGTGATCCTCGCCCTCCCCCCTGAGTACACGTTGGTCATGGAGTACGTCGAGGGAACCCTCCTGAGGGACTCGCTTAAGCCGGACAGGAGGCTAGGGGAGATGATAGGGGAGATGGTGGGGAAGCTCCACAGAGGGGGGATAGCCCACGGCGACCTGACCACAGCTAACATGATATTGACCCCGCAGAACGAGCTCTTCCTCATAGACTTCGGCCTAGCGAGAAGGAGCGACGACCTGGAGGACCACGCCACGGACGTGCACCTCTTCATGAGGGCTTTGGAGAGCGCTCACCCTGAGGCCAAGGATGTGGTGATGCAGGGGTTCGTGGACGGCTACTCTATTTATGTAAGCGACTACAGGGACGTGATGGAGAAGGTTAAGGAGATAAGGATGAGGGGGAGATACGTTGAGGAGAGGCGTAAAGGTTCTCACGTCTAACGAGGGGAAGTTCAGGGAGCTCGAAGCCCTAGCCAAGGGGTACGGGATAGAGCTGGAGTGGGTGAGAACGCCGAAGTGGGAGATACAGTCCGAGGACTTGGCTGAGATAGCCAAGTTCTCCGCTGAGATAGCCTTCTCTATGCTTAAGGAGCCGGTAATAGTGGAGGACACGGGCCTCTTCATAGACTCGCTCAACGGCTTCCCCGGGCCCTACACCAGTTACGCTAGGAAGACCATAGGGCTGGAGGGGGTCCTGAAGCTCATGGAGGGGAAGAACGACAGGAGGGCCAGGTTCGTCACTTACCTCGCTTACGCTGACCCCTTCAACACCAAGGTGTTCGTTGGGGAAGTGAGGGGGGTCATAGCGGATTCGATCAGGGGGAGCAAGGGGTTCGGGTTCGACCCCATATTCGTGCCAGAAGGGAGCGACAAGACGTTCGCCGAAATGGACGTGGAGGAGAAGAACAAGCACTCCCACAGGGCGAAGGCCTTCAGGGCTTTCGCGGAGTTCTTCAAGTCTTATACGCTAGAGTCTCCTTAACGCTCTCCTCGTTGAGCTCCTTCAGGGAGGCCTCATAAACCGCTTGGATCTGGTTCATCAGCTCCTCGTCCAAGTCCTTATTCAGGGCGTCAACGAACCTCTCCAGATCCCTCGGGCTAGCTACGTTAGGCACCACCGAGCTGAAGTTGAACTTGAGGACGTATAGGATCGCCACCTCGTAGAGCTTCAGCCCCTTCCTGTAGGCCAGTTCCTTAATAGGCTCGACGGCCTTCATCGCCCTCCTTATCCACCCCGAGTCCTTGAACCTCCTGTGGAGCTTCGGGTCGAAGGCTAGGGGGTTCCTCTCCTCGTCCAGGACGTCGGATGCGTGGGGAACCCTGACCACTTTGCCGACGTCGTACTTGTCGAACGTCCTACCGGGCTCCTGCTCTATAAGGTTGAATATGAACTCGAGGCCCTGGTAGCCCACCTCTATGGCCCTCAGGCCCTCCTCCAGCCAGCCCAACGTGGGTCCTAGGGCCACGCCGACGCTCCTGGCTATCCCGTCTCGCCTCAGGGACTCCATGAACTCGAAGACCTTCCTGTCCTCTATGTTCCTCATCTTCGGGTTGTGCAGCATCAGGATATCGATGTAGTCGGTTTTGAGCCTCTTCAGGGACTGTTCAACCGCGAACCTCAGGTAATCCAGATCGAAGTTGAGCCTCACCCTTCCCCCCTGTTTGTGGTAGAAGTCGAGCCCCACCTTGGTCAGGATGACTATCTTATCCCTCTTGGTCCCCAGGGCCCTGGCTATTACCTCTTCCCCCTTCCCCTCGCCGTAGACGTCCGCGGTATCGAAGAACGTTATCCCGAGATCGAAGGCCCTCCTAACGACCTCCTCCGCCTTATCTACATCGCCTCCCCATTCCTCGCTCACCAACGACCAAAGGCCGAGGCCTAGCTCGCTGACCGAGATGCCCGTAGTACCGAAGGGCCTGTGCCTCAAGGTTCTACACTGAAAACCCACTTCACGGAATTTGAGTAAAATCGTTTCAGTTGGTAAAGTGGCTACATGCTAGTGAGAGTGTCGCAGGAAGGACTGGAGAGAATAATAGAGGGCTTAAAGAGGAAGGTCTACGACTATAACTCAAGCCTCAAGGGCACCGGGGTTTACCTCAAGCCCTACCACATAGTCAAGAAGGGCTGGAAGACTTACGTTTACGTCGGGAGGTACTGGTACCACTTGGAGAGGGTGAACGGGAAGCTGAGGTGGAGGTATTTAGGCAAATCCAAGCCCTTCCCCCACCTCCCGGACCCGCCGGCGATACCGGAGCTGACGATTGTGATAGAGGGTAAGGAGTGCTACGTCGACGATAAGGCCTTAGAGCAGCTCGAAGGACAGTAAGCTAGCTATCTTGTCCCTGGGGAGCCTCGCGTCTATCCCTGTAACTATCGTGACTAAGTCCTGGTAGTCTAGCCTGATTAGCTCCGCCACCGCGACCGCGGTGGCTGGAGTGAAGGGAGAGCCCTGGAAGGCCAGGTAAGCTGCCCTCCTGGCGTTCCTCCTGGCCAGGACCCTCAGCTCGTTGAGTGCCTCCAGCGGTTTCTCCGACTTCACCTGCTTCCCCAGCTCTGTCTTCCTTATGGCCTCGTACAGCAGGCTAGGGTTGCCGGTCGCCGCGTCCTTGACCTCCTCGCCGACCGTGCAGCCCTCCATCACCGCGTTCCTCAGGGCGAAGGCCGTGGAGAGGGCGAAGTAGTCGGCGTAGCCGCAAAGGATCTTCTTTATCGGCCCCTGCCAGTCCCCCCTCAGGGAGACGGTCGAGGCGTAAAGCCTCCTAAGAATCAAGGCCTCCACGAGGTTGCTGATCGCTGAAGGTGAGGACTCCTTGCCCGCTTTGTTCAGGGCCTCGTTCAGGGCCGAGGCGAGGGTCTTAGACGAGTTAGAGACCAGGTTGATGAGGGACTGAACGGTGGATATAGACTCGACCCCCCTGATCAGGGTTAGGTTCTGCCTGGCGAACGCCCTCGCCGGGTTACCCCTCTCGAGGGAGAAAGCGTAAGATATCGCGGACTCCAGCTCGTCCATGGCCAGCAACCCCACATAAGCGTCGACCACGTCGGCGACGAACTTCGAGTTCTTCGACATACTGGAAAGGCCCTTCAGCTTAAGCAGGGCCGTCTCCTTAAGGTTGGCCAACACGGGACCAGGGGCGTTGAGGCCCTCCTTGGTGACCAACTTCTTCTCGTAGAGAACTGCGAGGAGTTCCTGGAAGTTCTTGGACGACAGAAGCTCCTCCACGTCCTCTTTACTTATCGTACCGGACTTCAGAATCCTCGAGATGGCGCTGGTGTAGGCGAATACCGGCATGCTCAAGACTTCAGCACCTCAATTACCTTAGAGACGAGGAAGTCGACGGCCCTGTCGAAGTTCCTCTGTGCGGCACCGTCCACGAGGCTGATCTCTTCCTTCTTTTTGGCCTCGTAGTTGGCCCTCAGCTTCTCGAGCTCCTCGTTGATTTCCTTGTCTATCATGGCGTAGATCTCCTGAAGCTTCTTCTCCGCCTCCTTGGCTATGACGTTCGAAAGGTCGTTAGCCAAGAGAAGGAGCCTCTTACCCATATCTGAAACCTCGAACTCCTTACTATTCAGACCGTTCTCGAGAGCCAGGACCGCGTTGACGTAATCGGCGAACTTGGACGACATCAGAAATGAAGGAAAAACCTCATTTATATTGATTTCCTCGCCCTGACGATGTAACCCGTGTGGACAACTCCTACGTTCCTGGGTCTCACGGCGTTCTCCCTGACCTGATACTCCCTGAGTATTAGCTCCTCAGCGTGTACGTCGGTGAAGCCGTTGGCCTGCATGGCCAACGCGACCCTCTCGACCTGGTTCACGGTGGGGACGAAGACGACCAGGGAGGCGGAGGGCTTCAGGGCTGTATGAGCGGCTCGTAAGGCGTTCCAGGGGTCCGGCATGTCGAGGAAAACGGCGTCAGCCTCCTCCTCGTCGAACCCCTCCCTAACGTCCTTGAGCCTGAACTCTATGTTCGTGAAGCCGAGCATCTCCGCGTTCTTCCTGGCAGCCTCCTGCATGTCTTTCCTGACGTCGTAGGAGATCACCTTACCCGTGTTGTTGAGGAAGTAGGCCAGCGTTAACGCCAGGAATCCCGAGCCTGTGCCGGCCTCGAGGACCTTAGAGCCGGCCCTTATTCCGGAGGAGTAAATCATGTAGGCTATGTCCTTGGGGTAAAGGACTTGAGAGGGCCTGTTCAGGCCGAAATAAATGTCGAAGGGGGTGGGCCTGAGGATCTCGGCCTTAGCGCCCTTCGAGGTCTGGACCGAGCTGCCGTACTCCTTGCCTATGACATCGGCGAGCCTTATGAAGCCCTTATCGGTGTGTAGCGTTCTCTGGGGCAGGGCCTTGACCAGGTAGACCCTCTTCGGGTCTATCCTTATTACCACTGGATCCCCTTCCTTGATGGGCATCCTCGGGAAGAGGTTAAGGCCCTCGTTAAAACGTTTAGGGAAAAAGCCGGTCGAAGAGCACGTTAAAACCGTCAGATCTGGTGTCTTTCTTCACCTATCTAGTGTTACCAGCCCTCATCACGTTTCCACGTAAAGTTCCTTCCGCAGGAACTCGTTGAGGGCGAGCCTAATAATCTCGCTCCTGTTGGAGTACCTACCCGTTACGACGAGTTCGTCCATTGCTTCTATAAATTTATCAGGCAACTTCACGGTTACTATCCTCATACCGCTTCGGAAGGAATGTTTCATCTGATGAACCCTTTTAAGCGGTTTCCCAGAGGTGGTCGAAGTAAATCCGACCGATGGAGACGAAAAACTGGTGGTTAGAGATTATCGCCCCCATCACGTTCCCTGTCTCGACAACTAGAACTATCGAGTTGTCCCCCACAGCTCCGCTCCCGAACATCCCCTTCCTCACCTTCACCTCCACCCTGCTCGGCATTGAAAGTTCTATCCCATGCTCCAAGAGGACCCTGACGGAGGCCTTCTTCGACACCTCCTCCAAAGCCCTGACGAGATGATCATCGATCAACGCCCTGTGAGCCAAGGCCACGTCGAGGCCCCTGATAGACCTCCTCACGACGCTCAGGAGCGCGTCTTTGACTGCCCTCCCGCTCACGACGCCAACAGTCTCCACGGATGGCCTGGTGGATAGGAGCGAGTGGAGGGGAACTATCACGTCCCTCTCTATCTCCTCTACAGTGTCGTAAACCTTATCCTTCAGCGACCTCCAGACCTCTAGGAGCGGAACGGCCTCGTACCTGGCGGGCCTTTCCGAGGTCTTCCTCACCCATCCCCTCTCCACGAGCGCTCCCAACATTGGATAAACCTTGACCTGGCTTATGCCAAGCCTTTGGGCCAGCTCCTTACCGGTCAGCGGACCCTCCATTAGTAAAGTGACGTAAAGCTTCACCTCGTTCTTGCTGACCCCGAGGGCTCTGGCGTATGGTGAAACCCTCTCGATGAGCTCGTCCAGGAGGTTCAACGCCATATGATAGAGGTTATAAGCCCTGAACGGTTAAATTTTGGCCGAGGTGAGGGCATGGGCGGAGCGTCGAAGAAGCCGATATCGAGCGTAGAGAAAAGGTTGAAGAAACAACAAGAGGAGGCCGAGAAGAAGGAGAAGAAGAAGGCCGCTTCTAAGACCGGGAAAGAAGTCATAAGCAGGAACGTTACGGTCGATGACGAGACGAGGAAGAAGATCCAGGAAGAGCTCAAGGCCGAGAAGGTCGTAACGCCATACGTGTTGGCCCAGAGGGCTGGCGTTACGATTAGTGTAGCTAAGAAGATCCTGGAGCAGCTGGCTAACGAGGGCGAGATAAAGCTGGTCGCCAAGAACAGGAGAACCGCGATTTACGTAGCTTCATGAGGTTGGACCTCAACCTTCCTCCAGCTCTTCCTCCTCTTTTTCCTCGTCCTCTTTCTTCGTTGTCGGCTCCCTCCACTTGACCTGGGACTTGCTCCTAGCCCTCTCATCCGCGAGCTTCCTTATGCCCTTACATATCTCGAAGACCTCCTCAGGGGTGTCGGTCATCCTCCTGACGGTGTTGCTCTTCTGAAGGAGGACCACGCTCTCGAAGGTCAGGAGGCTGTCCTCCTTCTCGGCCATGTCATAGACCGAGCCGTCCGGCAGGACCACCATGGAAGGCGCCCCGCCTAGGAGGTTGTTGTACTTGTCAACCACCTCGCCTCCAGCTACGACCACGGGTAAGCCCAATTGGACTGCCATCGCCGTGGCTGAGCTCTCCAGGGCCTTACTGAAGTCCAAGGGCCAAGGCTTCATGACTGAGTAAAGCATGTTAGCGCCGTAGAGCCTCAGCAACCTTCCTATCTCTGGCGTGAGCAGGTCGTCCTCCAACAGGACGCCTACCTTCCTTTCGAGATCCATCGTTACGGGCTCCTTTCCCGAAGCTATCCCGAGCTCCCTCTCCCTCGGAGAAGTTATGACCTTCCTGTACTTGCCTATTATCTCCCCGTAGGGGTTAATGAACAGGCTCGTCAGGAAGACCTTGGGTCCCGCCTGCTCGACGATTGACCCCGTCATCACGTACATCTCCGACTCCGTGGCGAGCTCAATGAGCGTGGTAGTGATCTGGCCGGGGATCTTCTCGCTCAGGTTCCTCACCAAGCTCCTAAGCCTCTTCGTGTTGTCGTAGACCTCTATGACGTTTCCCACGGGAAACAACGAGGGGAGGATCACCATTTTGACGCCTTTGTCCTTGGCCTTCTTCAGGAGCTCCTTAGCCTTCTCGATGTTGTTCCTTCTCATCAGCTCCACTAGCCTTAGGTGCAGTATCCCGACGAGCAAGCCACAGCACCTCAGCTGTACGCCAATCGACTTTTTTCGGGTTGATCTAGTTATATTACTTTGCTGATCTCCTCGTAGACCTCGTTCAGGACGTCCACGTAATACCTTGCTCCCTGTTCAATCTCGTCCATCTTTTTGAGTAGGGACACCGTCCTAGCCTCGCTCACCAGCTCCTTTATCTTCTTCCTCACCTCGCTCAGCCCGGAGTCGTCCTTAGGGCTCAGGAACTCGTAAACCGCCGTTCCCAAGGGGGTCGGGATCAGCCACTTCTTGCTCTTGCTCTCTATCACGTAGCCCCTCCTCTTCAGGGTCGAGATTATGGTGGCGTAAGTGCTGGGCCTGCCTATTTCCTTCCTCCTCATCTCGCTCACCAGCTCCCCTTCTGAGTAGAGCCTGAAGTCGCTCTTCTGGAAGGACTTGACTATCTGTAGCCCGAAGGAACACTCGTCGGAGCCGCAGAGCTCCTTGAGCTGGGGTATTATGGGCCTCTGCAGCCTGAAGGGGGTGTAAACCATCAGGTCCTGGAGATCCTGGGAGAGCTTGCCGAACCCCTTAAACGAGAAGTCCACCACCCTTTCAGATCTGTTACAGTCGGCCTTGTTATCGGAATCGCAGTCCAACTTGACCTCGTTGCCCTCCTCGTCGTAGACCTTGTACTCTAAGACCTCAAAGGTTAACTCCATGGGAGCCAGCTGGCTCGTTATGAACCTCCTGAAGATCAGGTCGTAAACTAAGAAGTGTTCCCTCCTGAACTGCACGGGCGGGTTTATCTCGGCTTCCTCTATCGCCAGCCTGAGCTTGTCAACGTCAAGCGGCTTAGTGGGCCTTATCGCCTCGTGTGCCCCTCCCTCGCCCCAAGTCCTGGGGACGAAGAGCCTCTTGTAGTCCTCGCCCAACGCGTCCTTCAGGTAGGATTCGGCCACACCAATGCCTGCGCTAGATATTCTGGTGCTGTCGGTCCTGTGGTAAGTTATCAGGCCGCTCTCGAAGAGGTCCTGGGCTATCCTCATGGTCTCCGAGGCGGTTAGCTTGTAGAGCTGGGCCGCGTCGGCCAGTAAAGCGTCCGTGGTGTAGGGGGGCAGGGGGTTCTGGACTTCAGTTTTTGTGTCTAGCCTGAGGAACTTTATGACCAAACTCGAGTGCTTATTTATTCCCCTGTCTTTGTCCCTTGGGATCAAGACGTAGAAGCCCTCGAGGCCCCTTATCTCCGCCGTGTAGACCCTCCTCTTGGTCCTGTTGAAGTCCTCGTAGCGTTTGACCACCCATCCCAGGACGGGGGTTTGGACCCTTCCCGCGCTCAGGTTCCTGTTCTCGTCGCAGGAGTAACCCTTCTCGTCCAGCCTTTTCTCCCTGCAATAGTCCCTCCAGAACTCCGTCTGTAGCTTTCGGGAGAGGATGAAGCCTATCCACCTGTCCTCTATTCTCCTAACTATCTGGGCCTCAATTAGGTTCAGGTTGAAGTCCCTCGGGTTGTTGATAGCGTTAATTATCGCCTTCCTGGTCACCTCGTGGAACTCCGCCCTCCTTATGTTGGGGTTGAAGGGCCTCAGCGCCAAATACAGGTCCCAAGCGATCTTCTCGCCCTCGGTGTCGGGGTCCGTTCCGATGAGCACTAAGTCGGACTCGACCACCAAGTCCCTGAGTGCCTCCACGGTCCTCGTCTTGTCCCTCACTATGGGGGAACCGCAGATGGGGCATTTGCCCTCGACCGTCTGGGTCAGTTGGTGACCGTTGGCACACCTCTTTATGGTGGCGTAGTAGGGGACGTACTTCACCCCTCCGTTCCTTTCGATCTCCACCCCGTGGAGCCCTCTCTCCTCGGTCGTCAGGTCGTAGACGTGTCCCTGGCTGGCCACAACGTTGAGTATCCCGTTCTCTATGACGGTCTCGTAAACCCTCAGGCCGCCTAGGTCTCTCACGCTGGGTTTCGAGAAGAACCCGGAGATCGTCTTCGCCTTGGTAGGCGACTCCACTATGAAGGTTATCGTCTTTATCTTCTCCAACTGCGGCTCGGTGCTCTCCTTCCTAGCCTTAATTATCTCGTTCCTCTCCCTCTCTATCTTCCCTATTATTTCGTCAGCTGACGAGCCCCCTATGGTCCAGGAGTCCAAGTCTAAGGGCTTCCAGTCAACCTGCTCTAGGACTAAGCTCAGCCTCCAGGTGAGGGACTGGAATAGGGCGTCGTGATCGACCATTAGGATCGAGAGGCCAGTGGTTAACGAACCCGCGTAGATCCTGGATGTCCTGCCGCTAGCCTGGATGTAAGTCAGGAAATCGGGCGCGAGTATACTGTCCCCCTCTATTATGATGTTGCCCTTCTCGGCCACTACCTTGAGGGTCGCCTCGTCCTTAAGGGTCTCCCCCACCACCTCGTAGGCCCTCTTGAACGTTTCGTCCTCCAGCTTGCCCTCCTTGATCTCGTTGTAAAGCATTGCGACTCCAGAGGGTGACATCGCCATCAGCCTCTTCCTTATCCTACCCGCTAGCCTCGCCAGTTCCTTATCTTGCTTTACAGTGGCCAAAACGGAAAGAATCCTGGAGACGAGGAATGGGGGCGGGGTCTCGCCTATCCCGAACTTGAACTTGGGGATGCCGTAGAATATGGCGTACTTGACCCTCCAAGGGATGTCGAGCCCCCTTACCAGAAGGCCGTAGTGGAAGGCCGAGCCGACGAGGGCCTTGAGCTCGCCGTTGGCGAAAGCGCCTATCTTCCTCGTGCTCTCGGACGCTATGAACTCGCTGGGTATCCCGTTGTCCTGGAGTAGCTCAGCCAGCTGCTTACCTTTCTTCTGCCCCTTATCCACAGGGACGAAGACCAGGATCCCGTCGCCCAGCCTCTTAGCTAATTTAAGCAAAAGCTCGTCCGCCTCCTCCTCGCTCCTCGGCATCCTCAAGTAAGCGTCGATCACGTTCCTCAGGTAAACGACGGCTCCCCCAGGCCTGAAACCCATGAGCGACGACACCGTGGGGCTCCCCCTGGTTATCGTTGCCGAAGAGAACACCACGACCTTGCCACTCAGCCTCTTCTTCCTCAGCTCCGCGATCTTGTCGTAGACAGTCTCGTCGGTTTTCGCCTGTTTCAGCAGTTCCTTGACGTCTTTTATGTCGTCCTCCGTGAAGCCCGCTAACTCCAATATCGCCCTAGCGCTTTTACTCGCCTTCAGCGCGGCGTCGACGTCGTCAACGAAGAGGAAGCGGTACCTCACTTTCCTCAGTAGCTCTACGTTGGTTGTCATGAACCTCGTGGTTGTGAGGAAGACGTCGAAGCTCCCGCTCTTCAGGGCGTCAAGTGCCTCCTCCTTCTGGGACTCGCTGAGGCCCGCGTGATAGTGAACCAAGTTAAAGGAGGCCTTAGTCCTCTCGACTATCAGCTGGAGCCTCTCGACCCCCTGTTGTACTATGGTCTTAGTCGGAAAGACGATTACGGACTTCACACCTTCCTCTGAGGCGAAGTAGGCCGCCATTATCAGGCCGAAGGTCGTTTTCCCCAGTCCCGGAGGGGCTACTATCGCGAAGCTCTCCCCTTTGAGAACCCTCAACACCCAGGACCTCTGTGGACCGAGAGGAGGGAAGCCGAGGGAGTTCCTGAAGAACTCCGCTACCCTCTGGAACCTCCTGCCTATCTCATCGAACGTCTTCAGCCTATTCAGGTTCCCGTTGGCTTTGAGGGCGCTAACGAGGTCGAAGACGCTGGTGAACTCCCTCTCGGACTTGAGGCAGTTGGAGCACACGCTACCCTTCGCGAGCCTGAAGGATGATATCTCGCCCCCGCAGTTGGGGCAAGAGGATAAGTATACCGAAGGGGGTAATTCGGTGGTCAACTTAGGAAGAAAAGCGGAACGTTTTAGAATTTAATTTTACGGTCAACCATGTGTCAACGAAAGTCTCAGGTTTTCGTTCTATTTCTTCAAAACCTTGATTCTTCATCTAAACTCCGTAGAAAACGCTGTCGGAGGAAATAACGTGTAAAGTAGCTGACTTTTCGGCTCGCTAGCTCCCCGAGTGGAAATTGGGTGTAAATAATTATAAATAGTTTTAATAGTATTGAAGAAGTCTCATTCGCTGAAAGGCGTTGAGCTCCCCTCAAGTTAAGCTGAGGATCATAGAGGCCAAGCAGAGGGACGTAGGGAGGAAAATAGCGAGGATAACCGAGTCCGCCATGAGGAGGCTTGGGGTCGAGCCAGGAGACTTCGTGGAGGTAGTTGGGCCCTCCGGTTCCTCGCTGGTGCAGATCTTCCCCGGCTACGACCAAGGCGACGAGGAGATAAGGCTTGACGGTTACGTGAGGAAGAAGATCGGAGCCTCCGTGGGCGACGAGGTGAACGTGAGGAAGGTAAAGGTGGACGAGGGCACCAAGGTGACCCTAGCTCCCACCCAGCCCATCTTCTTCGGCCAGGACTTCATCGACTACGTGAAGGACGTCCTGATGAACAAGCCCCTGATGAAGGGCGAGACCGTCCCCATCCCCATCTATACGGGAACGATAGACCTGGTCGTGGTCAACACCCAGCCTTCCAACTTCGTTTACGTCACGCCGAAGACCGCGATAGACATCAGCAGGGAGCCCGTCAAGGAGCCGATAACGACGGAGAGGGTCACGTGGGAGGACATAGGAGACCTGGAGGAGGTCAAGGAGAGGTTAAGGGAGATGATCGAGTTGCCCATGAAGCACCCAGAGCTGTTCAGGCACTTGGGCATAGAGCCTCCGAAGGGTGTGCTCCTCTACGGTCCTCCAGGAGTCGGGAAAACGCTCTTAGCCAAGGCGTTAGCGAACGAGATCGGGGCGTACTTCATAAGCATCAACGGGCCTGAAATAATGAGTAAGTTCTACGGAGAGAGCGAGCAGAGGCTCAGGGACATATTCGAGGAGGCCCAGAAGAACGCCCCCTCCATAATATTCATCGATGAGATCGACGCCATAGCCCCCAAGAGGGAGGAGGTGACTGGAGAAGTGGAGAAGAGGGTAGTCGCGCAGCTGCTCACCTTAATGGACGGGATCAAGGGCAGGGGAAGAGTGGTGGTGATAGGCGCCACCAACAGGCCTGAGGCCGTAGACCCCGCCCTGAGGAGGCCGGGTAGGTTCGACAGGGAGATCGAGATCAGGCCCCCCGACACCAAGGGGAGGAAAGAGATACTCCAGGTACACACGAGGAACATGCCCCTGGCGGAGGACGTGGACCTGGATAAGTTGGCGGAGATAACTTACGGCTACACCGGAGCCGACCTAGCGGCCCTGGCTAAGGAGGCGGCCCTGATAGCGCTTAGAAGGTTCATGACGCAGAAGAAGATAGACCTGAATACGCCCCAGATACCTCCCGACGTACTCAAGGAACTCAAGGTGACCATGAGCGACTTCCTCGCCGCCATGAAGGTCATCCAGCCCACCCTGCTTAGGGAGGTCTACGTTGAGGTTCCTAAGGTCAGGTGGAGCGATATTGGAGGTCTCGAGGACGTCAAGCAACAGCTCAGGGAGGCGGTTGAGTGGCAGTTGACCTTCCCAGAGGTCTTCGAGAGGATGGGGATCAGGCCGCCCAAGGGGATACTCCTCTTCGGCCCTCCAGGGACCGGGAAGACGCTACTGGCTAAGGCAGTGGCCACGGAGAGCGGGGCCAACTTCATAGCCGTCAGGGGGCCCGAGGTGTTGAGCAAATGGGTAGGAGAGAGCGAGAAGGCCATCAGGGAGATATTCAGGAAGGCGAGGCAGGCGGCTCCGACCGTGGTCTTCTTCGACGAGATAGACGCCGTAGCCCCGGCCAGGGGGATGGGCCACGACACCTCTGGGGTGCTCGAGAGGATAGTCAACCAGCTTTTGGCCGAGATGGACGGGATAACGCCGCTCAACAGAGTCGTGGTGATAGCCGCGACCAACAGGCCCGACATACTGGACCCGGCGTTGCTTAGGCCCGGCAGGTTCGACAGGCTGATCTACGTGCCTCCACCCGACAAGCAGGCGAGGTTGGAGATACTCAAGGTCCACACTAGGAACGTGCCGTTAGCTGAAGACGTCAACCTAGAGGCTCTGGCTGAGAAGCTTGAGGGCTACACGGGAGCGGACATAGAGGCCTTGGTTAGGGAGGCAACCATGCTCGTGCTCAGGAACAGGTACTCTCAATGCTACTCCGAGGCCAAGGGGAAGTGCAAGGACAACGAGGATTGCGTGAGGAACTCGTTGAGACAGTGCATGTTGAGCTCCTCCCAAAAGGTGAGCCTGAACGACTTCGAGACAGCGATGAAGGTCGTCACTCCTTCCCTGAATATGGCCGATATAGCCAGGTACGAAAGGATGGCGAAAGAGCTGAAGAGGGCTCTGGCATGAGACAGTACAAGATCCTACTTATAATCGCGGACGGCCTCGGGGACAGGCCCACGAGAGAGCTTAACGGGAGGACACCCCTTGAGGCGGCAGACAAGCCCAACCTGAGGGAGCTCATCAGAAGCTCCGTGGGCGGCCTGATGGATCCCATAGCTCCCGGCGTGAGGGCCGGGTCAGACACCTCCCACCTAGCGATCTTCGGCCTCGACCCTTTCAAGTACTACAGGGGTAGGGGGGCCTTCGAGGCTATCGGTGCGGGAGCCGTCCTGGAGCCTGGGGACGTAGCGTTCAGGGGGAACTTCGCGACCGTCAAGGAGGATTTCACCGTAATTGACAGGAGGGCCGGCAGGAAGATAGAGGAGGCCGACGACCTGGTGAGGGAACTGAACGAGAGGGTGGGCGAGATAGACGGGGTCAAGGTGATGTTTTACCACGGCACGGAGCACAGGGTGGCCGTAGTCCTCAGGGGACAAGGGCTTTCGGACAAGGTCAGCGACACCGACCCTCACGAAGTCAACAAGAGAGTCCTCGAGAGCAGGCCGTTGGACGGCACAAAGGAAGCCGAAAGGACCGCGGAGGTCCTGAACAAGCTGACCAGAAGGGTTTACGAGGTTCTCTCCCAGTCGGAGCTGAACAAGCTGAGGGTCTCGAAGGGTCTACCGCCCGCTAACGTCATCCTCCTAAGGGGTGCCTCGATCTTCGAGGGGCTTCCGAAGTTCAAGGACTACACCGGGCTTAACGCCGGCGCCGTCTCCGCCACCGCCCTGATAAAGGGTATCTGTAAACAGCTCGGCATGGATGTCATAACCCCGCCTGGCGCCACAGGAGGCGTGGACTCCGACCTGAACGCGAAGGCGGATGTCGCGGCTAAGATGCTGGAGGAGAAGGACTTCGTCTTCGTCCACGTTAAGGGTACGGACGCCGCGTCCCACGACGGCAACGCCAGGGCGAAGGTCGACGTGATAGAGAGAATAGATAGGATGATAGGCAGGATACTCGACAGGGTGGGGAGCGAGCTAGTCATAGCCTTCACCGGCGACCACACCACTCCCGTTGAGGTGAAGGAGCACACGAGCGATCCCGTACCGTTCATGCTGTACTTGCCTTTCCAAGCTAATTTCGACGGGTTGAGCGACTTCAACGAGAGAGAGGTGAAGAAGGGCTCGCTCAGGATTAGGGGGTTAGACGTAACGAACTTATTGCTAGGCTACTCCAATAGGGCTGAGAAGTACGGGGCGTGAGGAGGCTCGAAAGGGCTGAAAGGTGAGGAGCCCGCGCAGGTCTGACCCTTTTTCACTCCTTGATCCTTCTAAGGCCGTCGCCAACAGTTTCCGATAAGCTGTGAATCTTATGTCATTTAACATTCCTAATCCCTTCAATGCTATTAAGTAAGCTGAGGCTGTATGTCTATCGAAACCCTTCTCCCTCATCACCCTGTCGTGAGCCTCAGAGTTTGTAGTACCCTTTGGATTAACTAACACAACGATGAAACCCTTGATGATCATTCTGATGGACCTGCTGGGACTTGAACCCAGGACCTCCGCCTCGTAAGGGCACAACGATATGAATATCCCTTAGGCGTCTGATATGAAAAATGGTGCAACATTCGTATCAGCCTTTATTCTCATTTATATCCATGCAAGCTCGTATGCAGTCTGCTCTACACAGCAGTTCCTAATCATATGTTTACCTACTAATACATAACTGCTTAGCAGGAAGTCTAGGAAGCTAATGATAAAGACGTTGTCTCTAGAGATAGCCGGATTTATTCGGAGCGGATCTGGAGAGCTTAAAATCTCTGAGGCTAGGTATGAAGACCTTCTGAGCGGGGCGGATGAGCGCTATCCAAAGCGCTTGAGCTACGTGAAGCAGGTTATTTACGTTTCTCATTAGTGATAATCTATGTAGCTTCGCCTCTTAGAGCCTCTCTAACCTCTTTAACAATCTTTTTCAAAGCTCTTGAGCATCTCGAACACCGCTAATAGCTGTGGCGGTATTGATGGTCGTTAGCGCTATGAATGCAACTACGATCGTCTCCGCGAGCTCCACAGATCTGCACCCCCACACCTACATGCAGACGATCTTACCCTCAGCCTCAAGGATGGTCGCACACCGAGGTGCAGTCATCCTCGAAACTTCAAGTCTCTAAACGAACTCCATACTCAAAGTGCATGGGTAGGCTCCCTTAATGGGCTTTAGAGCCTCACCCTTAACATCGCTAGCGCTCACGTGCCCAACCTCTGCGAATACACTACAGATTATGTTTATATGCAAAGGAATATTGTAGTGCTGTGGTGAGGCGTTTGTCGTTGTCAGCAACGCTGTGGCTTGTTAACGTAGCTATAGCGCTCTTAGCCGCTGTAAACACAGTTGCGTGGGGTTTCGCCATAAGGGAGGTTGGGGATCCTAAGCCGTCGATAGAGTTCCTAATTAGGTTAGTGATTAACAAGTGGTTCATAGTTGCTATGGCATCAGCATTCGCAATGTCGATACTGGGCTATATAGTTCTTCAGAGAATGGGTGTGCTGGCAGGTAGATTCATCCTAGCAACACAAATGGTAGCAACAATACTGGCAGCATACCTCGTACTAGGAGAAAGGCTTTCCTTGCAGGGATGGATTGGAATAGCATTGATCATAGCAGGGGTGCTTTTAGTAGGATTACGATAAAATGAGCGTTCAGAATAAAGATGGGAAAAGAGTACTAATAACAGGCATTACTGGTTTTGTCGGCGCTTACTTAGCCAAAAAACTTTTATCATGGCAGGAACGCTTCCAGTTGGTGTACGATAAAATGAGCGTTCAGAATAAAGATGGGAAAAGAGTACTAATAACAGGCATTACTGGTTTTGTCGGCGCTTACTTAGCCAAAAAACTTTTGGAACGCGGTTATGAAGTTTATGGGCTGGCGAGACGTAGAGCCGAAGGCCATAATTATCGAAATCTCATTGAGGCAGGCATACTTGATCAGGTTAAGATTATTGAAGGCGACTTGACAGATTTTACAAGCATTCTATTTGCTCTCGATAAGGCTGAACCAGATGTAATTTTTCATATAGCCGCACAAAGCTTCGTACCCCGATCGTTCGTTAACCCGTTGGAAACGTTTTACGTCAACTCTCTAGGAACTCAAAACCTGCTTGAGGCCGTTAGGCTTAAAGATCTCGACTCTAAGATCGTGTTTGCAGGCACCTCAGAAGAATATGGACTTCAAATAGCTTCCGAAAAACATTATGAATTAGCGCTTAAGAAATTTAAAACAATACATCCCGAACCTAATAAAATACCTGAATTACCAATAGACGAGAATAACCCCTTGAGACCGTTGTCTCCATACGCTGTAAGCAAGGTTCACGGAGACTTCCTCATGAGGAACTATTTTCATGTATACGGTCTAAAGACAGTAGTATCAAGGGCGTTTAATCATGAGGGAGTGGGAAGAGGTCCCCACTTTGTAACATCCGCTGTAGTTAGGCAATGCGTGATGCTGAAATTCGGCGAAACTGATAAGGTATTAATAGGAAACGTGAACGCTTTCAGAGACTGGAGCCATGTAGAGGATACAGTTGAGGGCTACATGCTATTAGCTGAGAAAGGGACTCCAGGCGAAGTGTACGTTCTAGGCTCCATGAGAACAAACTCGGTGCTAACGTACATTCTTCTAACTCTTGAACAGCTAGGATATGAGGTACTTGAGATAGAGACCCTTAAGGGAGACAAGAGGGTTAAGAGCCCGACCGAAAAAGACTACGGCGGAGCGTTTGGGGTAAGGTTTGAGAGGACAAAAGTTGATGCAATGCTCTTGGACGGGGAACTCGAATTTTCATTAGAGGATGAGGGCATCCTAGTGAAGACGAATAAGGGTGTGATAACAATAAAATTCGACCAACAACGTTTCAGACCGGCTGATGTACCAATACTACTATCGAATCCAAGGAAGGCTATGCATGATCTGGGATTCAAGCCCACAAAGCAGTTGAAGGATATCATAAGAGATCAGGTGAACTACTATTTGAATCCAAATAATAGGAAACCTTGGCTGTAATGTTTACATAGAGGGAAAAAGATGAAAGGTTTTATTTCTTCTCAACAATTTGAAGCGTTCCTCGCTAAAAAAGTTAAAGTCCTCTCTTATGAAATCGAAATCGGACTAATTCTATGCATAGCACTCTCATTTATTTACACACTCGTGTTTTCGTATGTGACGATATTAAGGTACTACGCGTTTGAAGCTACCGGCTGGGATCTCGGAATTGCGATGCAAGTTTTGTGGAATACTATACACGGGAAACCGTTCTATTATACCTACGAACTTTCAGTCGTTCCCAGCGGCAATTTTTTGGCACTACATTTCCCTTTATTATTTCTCTTAATAGAACCCTTCTATGCTTTGTTTCCTAAAGCTGAGACATTACTGGTTTTACAATCAGCAGCACTGGGTTTTGGAGCTATACCACTATATATGTTAGCTAAAAAAGTGCTCAATCAGAGAATAATAGCATTAACATTAGTTGCAGTTTACCTACTGTACCCTCCTCTACAGGGAATTAACTGGTTTGATTTTCACACAGAGGCATTTCTTGTGCCATTCCTTTTATTAGTTTACTACGCTATCGAATCGAATAATATCAGACTGCTATACGTGTCAGCAGCGTTAGCGTTAACACCAGATGAATATGCCCCCATAATAGTTGCCAGTGTGCTACTAGTAAAACTTCTAAAAATGTTTAAGATGAAGAAGATAAGAGTTCACCTAATGATTTTAACAGCACTAAGTATGATATACTTTGTCATCGCTGTAAACATTGGAACAATCCTTGGGCTTTCTGGAGCGGGGGAAAGCTCCGCTTTTAGAGTTCAGAGTTGGAGTAATTGGGGCACCTCTCTCCCAGAAATAGCTCTAAACATTTCGACGCATCCCCTTCAAGCTCTAGCTTACATGGCCACTCCACCGTTAAAAATTCTCTACATACCGACGATATTAGCTCCTGTTGCCTTCCTACCAATTTTCGATTTTTTAGAATTTCTTCCAATACTAGCATGGGTTATTCCCGCTTTGTTAAGCCAGAGCCCGCCTTTTCAAGTGTATTTGAGTATATATTCACAATATCCATCCTTTATCGTAGCTCAAGTCTTTGCAAGCACCATATATGGCATTAGGTATCTATTTAACAATTCTAATTTAGTGAGGATGGCAGAGAGCTTATTGGTGCTAGGCCTTGTATTTAGCCTATTTTTATCCCCTCTAGGATTAGCAAGCATAGTTGCTGAAAAACAGGGAAACACCTTCTTAGCTTTTCCAGAGATAACAGAGCACGACGTTTTATTGGAGAAAGTTATTAACTTGATACCGCTAAATGCCAGTGTACTTACGCAAAATAATATATTACCTCATGTGAGCAATAGAGAGTTCGTCTATGGAAATGATTTGCCCAAGAATGTAGTTCCGGAATACGTATTAATCGACGTAACTAACGAATGGAGTAGAAGTCTTCCGATACCATCTGAGCCTGGAGCTACGTTAATAAATCTCTTTTACAACTACCTTGCCAAGAACTATAGTTACGGACTTTACGCGAGCGTAGATGGTATATTACTATACAAACTCAATTATACAGGCGAACCTGTTCTATACGTTCCTTATGATAGAGTATTCCTCCCAGAAGACATGATTATTGCGAACGGAAGTTTCTACGGCCCCTATACGGTGTTGCCTCCGGGCACATTCAACATCACGTTTACCTTATATGTACCGAAACCCATCAAGCAGGACACGTATGTAATAACGTTAGATGTATCAGCTGATTATGGCAAAGAAATTTTAGCCTCAAGACCTCTTTATGGGTTTGAATTGAAAGAAGGTTACAACAACATAACGTTAACAGTGTCTTCTGATAAGCCCCTTTTTGACGTCGAATTCAGAGGTCTAAATCCTAATACGAACGTATCGTTAAGCTTAGTGAAAGTCTATGTGGAGCAGTTAAGTTATAGATCTCTGGGCATAGTCTCTATGGGGTTTCCCGGGAGCTCTTTAGATGTCGGTCCTGCAGGAGAGGTTGTTGACGGGAAGATCATTCATAAACCAGGAATGAGCGCGGGTAATATGTGGTACGGTCCCTACATTCCCTTAAAGCCTGGTAAATACAACATAACATTTGCTTTAATCATCAAAAACGCTACAAAAAGTGATGTAATGTATCTAGATGTTGTATATAATTTAGGCCGCATCACCTTAGCAAATACAACAGTACATGTTTATAACTTTACAGAGCTTAATAAACCCCAGTTGATCACTTTAACTATCGAAGTTAAAGAACCCCTAACTAACGTCGAGTTTAGAGGATTTGTTATTGATGAAAACGCTTGGATAGAGCTTTTATTCATTGAGGTTAATGGTGTTGTGTATGAAGATTAGAATTGTTGGAGAGCCTGTGTTTAATAAGTATGGTGTTTCTGGAGCATTAATACTACTTGCAAAAGAATTCCATAGGAGAGGAATTGATTTAGAGATCGTTTCCTCGTTAATAAAACCTGAAGTAAGGACTGAGCTGGAGCGCTTCGCTTCCGTAATGGATCTTGGTTTCAAGAACGTATTGTTCGATGAGGCAAGCACTTCATTTGTTGAAATATGGTTGAGGGAGGCTATTATGCGTCAGGTAAGCAGGAGAGCTGAACAGTTTATTAGTCGAGAGGGTTCTGTGACTGACGCCACTATTAACATGTCTAACACCATAGCTATTGAATCAACAGCGTGGTATGCCCAAGGTCCCGTGTTTGAAGCTATGGAGCACGTCTATCCCTTCGTCCCTCTGAAATACAAGGTACCTTATATCGTAGCTAAAAGAATTATTAAATACCTAGATTTCAAGCTGATGCAATCTCTTCGTAAATTATCTAGAATTGTCTGCGCGAATTCGTACACTATGAAGAGGGTCTATGAAGGTTTGGGAATTTCCATTGATTGCGTGATTTACGAACCTCTAGACACCGAATTCTTCCGACCTAAGACGGGAAGTCCAAGAGGAGATTATGTACTAGCGTACTTCGGTAAGGAGACGGATTATCTAGCTGTTAAGAAGGTTGCGGATAAGGGAGTTAAGATTAAGGCGTTCGGCAGTAAGGCCGCATCAATAGTTCCGAAGTACGTCCTCAACCATCCGAATATAGAGGTTTTAGGATATGTATCCGG
>Ga0081534_100099_pt1 | contig 31051 bp, 31 predicted proteins | sample MonGeyMetagenome_FD_71019 | JGI IMG/M metagenome (GOLD analysis project Ga0081534, IMG submission 71019) | Hypoxic/sulfidic aquatic microbial communities from Monarch Geyser, Yellowstone National Park, USA - MG (SPAdes) v1 (version 2) | ecosystem: Environmental > Aquatic > Thermal springs > Hot...
TATTCAAAATGATTTATATAGAGGAATTGTTAGAATTGATGCTGAAGCTATGAAAGAACTTGGAATAAGGATTGGAGATATTGTTGAAATTGAAGGAAAGAAAAAAACAGTTGCAATTGCCCAGTTATTGCCCCCACAGGATTATGGTCTTGGAATAATTAGGATGGATGGTATTATAAGAAAAAATGCGAATGCTACATTGGGAGGATATGTTACTGTGAGGAAAGCTAATGTAAGAGAAGCACAAAAAGTTGTATTAGCTCCAGCAACAAAGGGAGTTGTATATCAATTTAATACAAGTGCATTAAATTATATAAAAAGATTATTAGATGGAAGACCAGTTGTAAAAGGTGATAATATTGTTATATTGACAGGATATAGAAGAAAATTTGATTTATTAGATGATGAATTTGGATTTTCAATATTTTCAGATTTATTTCCCTCTTTTGGATTTTCAAATGAATATAGATTTACTGTTGTAAATGTAGTTCCAAAAGGTGCAGTAGTTATAACTGAAAATACAGATCTAGAAATATTACCACATGCTGTAGAAACTAAGGGAGAAATACCAGAAGTTACTTATGAAGATATAGGTGATATGGAAGAGGTTGTTCAAAAGGTGAGAGAACTTGTGGAATTGCCATTAAAATATCCAGAATTATTTGAAAAACTTGGTATAGAACCTCCAAAGGGTATATTATTATACGGTCCCCCAGGTACTGGTAAAACATTATTAGCAAAGGCAGTTGCAAATGAAAGTGGAGCATACTTTATTGCAATAAACGGACCAGAAATTGTATCAAAATATGTTGGTGAATCTGAAAAAAGATTAAGAGACATATTTGAAGAAGCTAATAAAAATGCGCCATCAATAATATTTATAGATGAAATTGATGCAATAGTTCCTAAAAGGGATGAATCAATTGGAGAAGTTGAGAGAAGATTGGTTGCTCAGTTATTAACATTAATGGATGGATTAAAATCAAGGGGTAAAGTAATTGTAATTGCAGCAACAAATAGACCAGATGCAGTAGATCCTGCATTAAGGAGACCTGGAAGATTTGATAGAGAAATAGAAGTTCCGGTACCAAATGAACAGGGTAGATATCAAATATTAAAAGTACATACTAGAAATGTTCCTCTAGGTAAAAAAGAAGGAGATAAATATGTATTATTATCTGAGGAAGAAAAAGATAAATTAATTAAAAAATTAGCTTCAATTACATATGGTTATGTAGGTGCAGATCTTGCTGCTTTAGTAAAGGAAGCTGCAATGAATGTTATTAGAAGAGTTTTACCTGAAATAGAAAGATATGAAAATAATATACCACAGGAAATTTTGGATCAAATGGTTGTTACTGAGGAAGATTTTATGAATGCATTGAAAGTTGTACCACCATCTGCAATGAGGGAAGTATTGGTAGAAGTACCAAAAGTACATTGGGATGACATTGGAGGATTAGATGAAGTAAAATTAGAATTGAAAGAAGCTGTTGAATGGCCAATAAAAAATAAGAAAATATATGAAAAAGTTGGTGTTGAACCTCCAAAGGGTATATTATTATACGGTCCCCCAGGTACTGGTAAAACATTATTAGCAAAGGCAGTTGCAACAGAAATAGGAGCAAACTTTATCGCAGTAAGAGGTCCAGAAATATTTAGTAAATGGTTTGGAGAAAGTGAAAAGATGATTAGAGAGATATTTAGGAAAGCAAAACAAGTAGCTCCTGCAGTAATATTCTTTGATGAAATTGATGCAATAGCACCTAGGAGGGGTTCTAGTATAGGTACAAATGTTTATGATAGTATTGTAAATCAATTGTTAGCAGAAATGGATGGTATAACTACTAGAGGTGATGTAATTGTAATTGCAGCAACAAATAGACCGGATATAATTGATCCTGCATTATTAAGACCTGGAAGATTTGATAGAATAATATATATACCACCTCCAGATTATAAGGCAAGATTGGAAATATTAAAAATAAAGACAAGAAATATGCCATTAGCTCCAGATGTTAATTTGGAAGAAATTGCAAAAATTACTGAAGGATATAGTGGTGCTGATTTAGAATTACTTGTAAAAGAAGCTGCAATAAATAGAATAAGATTATCATATGAATTAAAGAGAAAACAAGGATTAAGTGAGGAAGAAGCATTAAAAGAATTAGAAAAAGAAGATATAAAAATTACAATGGATGACTTTAAATCAGCATTAGAAAAAGTAAAACCATCTATAACAAAGGAAATGGAAAATTATTACAAAGTATTTGCAGAAACATTTAGAAAAGGTATGATTGGAAAGGATAATAAATATTATGGATAATGTTTCAAGGTATATATCTCAAATAAAATTTTTTGGGTTTGAAAAAAATAAAAAAATACAAGAAACATCTGTTGCAGTTATTGGTTTGGGTGGTTTGGGTTCCTGGTTATCAGAATTTTTAGTTAGAATAGGTGTAAAAAATTTGGCAATTGTTGATTTTGATATTGTAGAAGAAAAAAATCTAAATAGACAAAATTTTATAATTGATGATATTGGTAAATTAAAAATAGATTCTATTGAAAAGAGATTAAAAGAAATAGATAATGATATAAATATAGAAAAATATAAAGAAATAAATAACAAAATATTTAATAGAGATATAATATTTGATTGTACTGATAATATTAAATCAAAATATTTAATAAACGAATTATCGGTATATTATAATAAGCCATATATATTTGCTTCAGTTGTTATGGATCAAGGATTTGTTGGTCTAATAAATCCGGAACAATTTTGTTTATACGATATATATAAAGGAAAAGAAGATGTATTAACCTGTAACATTACTGGTGTAGATTTTTCAGCAATAATCTTCGCAGTTTCTTTAATGTTAAAATTATTTATAAATTATGTATTTGGAAATAGGGATGGAATATTATATCATTTTAATATAAAGGATAAATTCTATTTAGAAGAGATAAAAGTTAGGAGTAACAATTGCAAAATATGTAAAAGAAAAGAATTTGAATTAATATGGAATTATTTGAAATAATAAATGAGATAAAAAATAAGAAAGAATTGAGAAATATATCTGATAAGGTAGTTGAAAATATATTAAAAAGAGAATTAAGAAAAAGACAATATTTATATGAAAAGTTATCTTCAATAAAAAGTATAAAGCAATTGAAAAATGATGAAGAATTTTATTTATTATTTAAAGAAGTACGAAGAATTTTGCATGAATTATATGGTTTATATACTCCCAAAGAAGATAAAGAAATAGATAGAATATTATTTAATGATGAAATGACATTGGAGCAAAAAATAATAGAATTATTAATGTTAACAAGGTCTACTGCTGAAAGATTAAATTTCTATAAAGAAATATATAAAAATATATTTATTGAAAAACCATTAGAAATATTAGATTTAGCATCTGGATTAAATCCGATATCAATTTATTTTTCAGATCAAAAACCTAAAAAATATTATTATGTAGATATATCTGAAAGAATATTAGATATAAATTATCAAATATTGAAAGAATTAAATATTGAAAATGAAGGATGGTTAATTGATTTATTAGATCCAGATGATAGAATATTTAGACATTATCAATATATATTCTTTTGGAAGATATTTCCAATATTGGAAAAATATGATTTTTATGCACCAAGGAATTTATTATCAAAATTAGATTTTGATTATTTAATAATATCTTTTCCTCAGAAAAGTCTTGGAAAAAAGAGAAATCTTGGTTTAGCATGGAGATATAAGATTAAAAGATTTATAACATATAAGTTAAAATATAAAGTTGTTAAAGAATTTGATATCCCATATGAATATTTTATTATTGTAAAGAAATAATGTCTTTCAATTTTAATATATCATCCTTATTATATTTCTTTAATTTGTCGTTTGAAAATATCCATAATTCAATATCAACATTATTAGAATCTTTATATTTTTCTGCTAAATGATATAATTCATATAGATCAATATAATTAATATTGTTTATGTCAATATCTCTTTTATTCTTTTTTACTTGTATTAATCTTACTTTTCCTTCTTTATTTATTGCAATTATATCTACGGCAGAATGTGAACCGGGAGTCCTCCAAGCATCATATCCTTCTTTTTCCAACATCTTTTTTACTTTTTGCTCATAATAATAACCAATTTTATAATTACTTCTCATTTTAAATATAAGAATTTAAACAGTTAAAAACATTATTTTAAATATATTTTTATGGATATAAATGAATATTTTTCAGAAATTAAGAAAAAAACATTGGAGGCTTATGAGATTGCAAAAAAAGCGAGATCATTATCTTTAGATCCTGTTGATGATGTTGAAATACCAATTTCTGAAGATATGGCTGAAAGAGTAGTTAATTTATTATCAACAATTGATCCAATTATAAAAGAAATAAATTTACCAGAAAAAATTAGAGAAATAGAAAAAACATATAAACCACTTTCATTTTCTACAATATTAAAAATATCCGAATATGTTGCAGAACAAATATATAATAAAACTAAAGATAAAATTAGAGCCATAGAACTTGGATTAAGGGCTGGTTTCGCATATCATACTTTGGGTGTTGTAGCAGCCCCAACGGAAGGAATTGTAAAAGTAATGGCAAAGAAAAGAATGGATGGAAAAGAATATATTTCAGTATTCTATGCAGGACCTGTAAGATCTGCTGGTGGTACTCCACAAGCATTTTCAGTTGTAATTGCTGATTTTTTAAGAAGAAAATTTGGATATGAAAAATATGATCCCACAGAGGATGAAATTCAAAGATACATAATTGAAATTTATGATTATAAAAGAGCAGCTCATTTACAGTATACTCCAAAGAATGAAGAAATAAATTTTACGATTAAAAATTTGCCAATTGAGGTAAATGGAGAGCCTACAGAAAAAATAGAAGTTTCTGCATATAAAGATTTACCAAGGGTTGAAACAAATTATATAAGAGGGGGAGCAGTTCTTGTAATTGCTGAGGGTATATGTCAAAAGGCTAAAAAAATATGGAAAGAATTATCGAAGATTGCAAAAGATTTTAATTTGGAAGATTGGTCTTGGTTGGATGAATTAAAAAAATTGCAAGAAAAATTACATGGAGGATCTTCCGATTCTTCCGATATAGTAAAACCAAACAAAAAATATTTAGAACAATTGACTGCTGGAAGACCAATATTTTCTTTACCATCTGCAAAGGGTGGATTTAGATTAAGAATGGGAAAATCAAGGACAAATGGACATGAAGCTTCCTCAATACATCCATCTGCAGCAATTTTAACATATAATTTTTTAGCATGGGGAACCCAATTTGTTGTAGAGAGACCTGGAAAAGCATCTGCAGTTACATTTTCAGATACAATTGAACCTCCGATAGTAAAATTAAAAGATGGTTCTGTAATAAAAGTAAAAGATGAAAAGAAGGCAAAGGAACTAATTGAAAAGAATTTAGTGGAAAGAATATTATTTTTAGGCGATATTTTATTTACATATGGTGATTTTTTAGATAATGGACATCCTTTAGTTCCATTGGGATATTGTGAAGAATGGTGGATATTGGAATTTGAAAAAAATGCAAAAGAAAAAGTAAATGGATTTGAGGTGGTTTTTGATATGTTTAAACCAAGAAAATTATTTGAAATAAAAAATTTAGAAAAATTATCGGAGTATTTAGATATTGATAAAAATACTTTAGAAAATTATATAAGAGATCCACTAAAAAATAAACCCGATTTTATTAATGCATTAAAGATATCTATATTATTAAATGTTCCATTACATCCAGAATATATATATTTCTGGAAGGATATAAGTTCACAGGATTTTATATATTTATTAAATTATTTAAAAGAAAAGGCAAAAGTTTCATATAAAGAAATTAAAATAAATGGCGAGAATTATAAAATTGCTGATAAAATAGAAATTGAATATGATGATAAAATAAAGAATATATTAGAAGAAATATTAATTGAGCATAAATTGGAAAATAATAAGATTATAATTGAATATCCAAATTCAGCAGCATTATATATACAATTAGGATATTTTGAAAAAGTTCCTGAATTAAATAATGAAAAAAATGGATATGAATTAATAAATAAAATATCAAAAGTTATTATTAGAGATAAGGTTGGTACATATATTGGAGTTAGAATGGGAAGACCTGAAAAAGCAAAGATTAGAGAATTAAAAGGTTCAATAATGGTTCTATTTCCTGTAGGAGAAGAAGGAGGAAGGATGAGAAATCTTTTAGAATCAATGAAATATCAGAAAATTGTTTCAGATTTAAGAACATATTATTGTCCAAATTGTAAAATATATGTTCCATATAAAAAATGTATATTCTGTAATTCAGAAACAAAATTATTAAAGACAGAAGATGGAAAAGAACATAAAAAATATGCAATACAGATATCAAAATATATAGAAGCAGCATTAAAAAATTTGGGATTAGATCCATCCCAATTGCCAAAAATAATAAAGGGGCCAGAAGGTTTAAGTTCAAGAAATAAACAACCAGAGAGATTGGAAAAGGGAATATTGAGGGCAAAATATGGTATATTTGTATTTAGGGATGGAACAGTAAGATTTGATGCTATAGAAGTACCAATTACATATTTTAAACCAAAAGATTTAGTATATACTCCAATAGAAAAATTGAAAGAATTGGGATATACGCATGATATTTATGGAAATCCATTAGAAAATGAAGATCAAATATTAGAATTAAAACCACAAGATATCATATTACCAACAATTGGTCCATTAAAGAAAGGTGGTAAATTAAAGAAAGATGGATTTTTGATTTCTTTAATAAATACTGCCAAATTTATTGATGAAAAATTGGAAAGATTATATAAAATGAATAAATATTATAATGTAAAGAGACCAGAAGATTTATTGGGTCATCTATTAATTGTTTTAGCCCCTCATACCTCTGCAGGCACTGTTGGAAGAATAATTGGATTTTCGAGAACTCAGGCATTACTTATGCATCCAATGATGCATGCTGCAATTAGAAGAAATTGTGACGGAGATGAAGGAACAGTATTATTATTATTAGATGCTCTATTAAATTTTTCTAGGGAATATTTACCAGATAAAAGGGGAGGAACTATGGATGCTCCATTAACAATTACAATAAAGGTTAAGGGAATGGAGATAGATGATGAAGTACAAAAGTTTGATACTGTTTGGAATTATCCACTAGAATTATATGAAGCAGCATTACAATATAAACCTCCAGAATCTGTAAAAATACAAATATTCAAAGAGAGAATTGATACGCCAACAGAATATGTAAATTGGGGATTTATGCATGATATAAATTCTATTAGTGAAAATGGAAATAAGGTTTCTGCATATAAATCTTTGGGAGAAATGTTGGAGAAATTGAATTTTGAATTAAAATTGGCAAAATTATTAAGATCCGTAGATCCAAGTACTGTTGCAAGTTTGGTAATAAATTTACATTTTGCAAGAGATATTAAAGGTAATTTGAGAAAATTTTCTGAACAAGAATTTAGATGTATAAAATGTAATAAAAGATTTAGAAGACCTCCTTTATCTGGAAAATGTGATAGATGTGGTGGAAGAATTGTAATGACAGTTCATTATGGTAGTGTTGTAAAATATTTAGAGCCAAGTTTATGGTTGGCTGAAAAATTGAAATTGGATGAATATACAAGTTCTAGCTTAAAAGCATTGAAAATGAAAATAGATCAAACGTTTGGAAATCAATCTAAGGAAAAGCAAATTAAAGATTTCTTTAATTTATAAAATGTTTATATTATCTGGACTAGGACAAAATAAAGATGAGATACCTTATGGATTAATAGAAGAAATAAAAAATGCAGATTTAATATTTCTAGAATATTATACAAATTTTATTGATGAAGAGACAAAAGAATTTTTATTAAATATAAGAAAAGATATAAATATTGTTGATAGAAATTTTGTAGAATTAGAATTAGAAAAAATAATATTAAATAATAGGGATAAAAAAATAATATTAATAACATCGGGAAATCCTCTATTTGCTACCACTCATATGTATTTTATTGAACTTTGTAAGAAGAATAATATAGAATTTAAAATAATAAATTCTCCTTCAATATTTGATGAAATAGGAAAAATAGGGTTATTTTTATATAAGTTTGGAAGGACGGTTTCTATATCATTTCATGAATCTACAGAATTTTATGATTATATTATAAGAAATTATAAAAATAATTTACATACTCTGGTCTTATTAGATTTAGATCCTATAAATAATAAGTATTTAGATCATAAAGAAGCGATAAAAAGATTATTAGAAATAGATAATAAAAGAGAAAAAATTTTTAGTGAAAATTTTAAGTTAATTGTATGTTCAAATCTAAATAGAAAAAATGAAAAAATATACTATAAAGAAATAAAGGAATTATTAAATATTAATTTAGATCCTCCTATATGTATTATAATACCGTCAAATTTAAATAAAATAGAGTTGGAATTTTTATTATGTATGATATCCTGATAGAAAAGATAAGGTATAATTATTTTATATTGTTCTTTCTAAGTATATTAATAATAGTATTTTCTACATTATTATCATTAAAATCTGGACCATATGGAGGGATATTAATAATTGCAATATCCTTAGTTCCTTTTGTTCAAATATACAATAAATTAATAGAAAAAGATGAAAGAATATCTGAAAAGATAAAATCAAAGAAAAATATATTTTTTAGATATAAAGAATATTTTATAATGTCTTTTGTAATATTTTTTGCATCAATAATTGGATTCTATATAGGTTATTTAATAAATTATAATTTATTTTATCCACAAATACAGGCAATAGAAGATATAAGGGAAAATGTTATTGCTTTAAGTTATGGACATGCAATATATCCAAATACTTTCTTTACATACATATTATTTAATAATATGACAGTTTTATTGTTATTTTTCTCATTTTCAATAATATTTGGTGCTGGGTCTATATATTTATTATTATGGAATGCATCAATTATTGGAGTATTCTTAGGTTTAAGAGCATCAGAATATGTTTCAAATAATATTATATATAAATTTATTTTAATCCCAACTGTTAGTTTATTAGAAATTTTACCACATGGAATATTAGAATTTTTAGGATATTTCTTAGCAGCATTGGCTGGTAATATTTTATCAATAGCATTTATAAAAAACCTTGATAGAAAAACTTTGGAAATTATACTTTCAGATTCTTTGGCATTATTTGTTTTATCTATATTATTTATATTTATAGCAGCACTAATAGAGGCTTATATTATTTAAATGAAAATATTTTTTATGTATGAATCATTTGATTATATAAAAGAGGGAATAATATATGGAAAAATAAAGAATATAATGAAGGATAAAGTAATAATAGAAATAAATGGGAAAGATTATTCATTTGATAAATCTGTAGATATGAATAATTTAAATTCTGGGGATTATGTAAGATTTTATATAAAAAATAATAATATAATTTATATTGAAAAAATAAGTCCGAAATTGTATGAAAATATTAAGAAAATTCTAGAAAGTTTAAACGAATAATTCTTTTTTATTTTTTATTAAAAATATTAGCCAAAAAATGATTAAAAACAGTGCTGTAAATATTTCCCATAAAAAATCATGTAAGAAATAGGGATTAACATTAAAAAAATAATAAAAATAAAAGACAGACCATAACCTAAATATATTTAATATAAACAATATTGGCGAAAGAATAATGAAATAATAAATTTTTTTCTTTATATTTAATATAGGTGTAGAAAATACTAGGGCAAATATACCAAATATTGATTTAAAGCCAGTGCATTCCTGATCAATTATAAAACTTATATTTTTTATATATACAACATTATTTTCTAACGTGAAATTTATATGAGAATAATATAATATCTTTGATATAATTTCTGAATAACTTATCAAAAAATCGTATGGTAAAACAATATAATAATAGCTAAATAAAAATAGCGGTATTGAGTATATTAACATATTTGCAAAAAATATAGATAAAAGTAATTCCTTTCTTAATATTTTATTACTTTTTGCATAATCTATTAATTTACTATAATATTTTTTTATTATATATTCAAACATTTTTTACTTTCGCAGCAACTCCTATTTTAAAGTCTTTAATTTCTTTTCCAGATAATAAACTTTCCCCTATTGCTAGCAAATTGTCATTTTTATCTACTATTAATACAATATCTCTTGGCAATATATTTTCATCCAAATTATCAACAAATTTATTAAATACAGATTTTCCCTCTTTTATAAATTTTACTGCTTCATCTTTTACAACAATTCTATACTTTGGAAATTTTAATAGTTCTTTTACTATTAATCCTCCATAAAATGTTAATATAATAAACCCTGTTGTTGGTTCTATTGTTCCAAATAATTCATCATCTATATATATTCTTCTTATTCTTCCAGTTTTTTTGCTTTTTTCAATTTTTATTTTTTCTTTATACTTTTCAATTATTTTATCTCCAATATTATCTCCAAACTGATAATTTAATATTTCCTTAACTATTGATAATTCCATAATAATATAATATAAACTTCTCAGCCATTTCTTCAGCAATTATACTATTATTATTATATATAATAACCGTATTGTTTTGATTATTAAATATTATTCCATAAGAATCGTTTGTTGGTAATAAATATATTAATAATGTTTCATTTCTTGGTAGAATATATGTTAAATTTTCATTATTATTATATGTAGTATATAAGAAAATGTAATTATTGTTTATACTATTATTTTCTAAAAAATATTTGCATCCAGGACCATTATAGTAGAAAGAACATGCATATATTAAATTTTTATTATATTTTAATAAATATATCAATATATAGAGGATTTCTGCATTATAATATCCGCTTAATGTTGGATCAAAAATAAATAGTTGATATTTATAGTTATTTAATGAATTATATAAACTTGTATTTGAATATATTGGTATAAATTCTAATTGTGTAATATTATATGGTCCAGCAATTGTTATATTATTTGGATTTGTATATACATATGCCTGATTGTTATTAATATTATTTGTATAATTTATTATTTTAGATTTGATAGTTATTATTAATACTAAAATTATAAAAGCTATGACCAAAATCAATAAATTAATAACTTTTTCTCTTTTCATATATTAATCTTTTGATAAATATATATAAATTTTCCAATTCTAAAAAATATTAATGAGTACTAATGATGTGGATGAGAAATTATTGGAGGTTCTTAAACAGAATGCTTATGGATTGACCATATCTGAATTATCAAAAATCTTAAATATTAATAGAATTACATTATCTAAACATCTTGAAATATTAAAAGAGAGAGGATATTTAAATTATAGGGTTGTCGGAAAAGCAAAAATATGGTATATAAATGAAGATGTAAACTTTTTAGAGATGATTCATGGAAATACGCCAATAATAAAATTAATTAGAAAAGATAAAAATGAATTTTATAGTATTTCTGATATAAAATTCTTAATAATTCCATCAGAAATATTTCAGGTTTTATATTTACAAGCTTTAGAAATAAATAATCTAAATTTCATTAGAGATTCTGGAAAAAGATTTGGTATTATAATTTCTACTACATATAAGATGTATTCTGGAATAGAGAGGGTTTTAAATGAAGAATATCTAAAGGAAATAATTAAGTTGACTGAGAAATTTGGTTTTGGAAAAATAGAAGATATATTCATTGATATTAAAGCATTGGATTTCTTAATTACATTAAATTCATCTATAGAATCTCTAATATTAAAAGATATAGAAGATATATTAAAGGAAAAAAATGTAGAAATAAAAGAATATTTCATGGAAGGATATTTTGAGGGATTATTAAGTACTCTGTTTGGAATACCTATGATAGCAATAAATAAATCTACATTATATAAAGATCCAAAAACAGAATTTGTAATAAGAAAGAAATGATTATTTGTATAACAGGGGTACCCGGTGTTGGAAAAAGTACAATAGCAAAGAGATTGGCGAAAGAAATAGATGCTGTTTTAATTGATATAAATGATTTTGCAATTAAAAATAATTTATATGAAGAATATGATGAAGCTGAACAAACATATATAGTAGATGAAAATAAATTATTTCAAGAAATTGATAATTATATAAGAAATTTAAATAGTAAATATATTATTATAGAAGGAAATTTTGCACATTTATATGATAAAGGGGATTTATATATTGTTATAAGAACAGATCCAAATATATTATATGAGAGATTATCAAAAGAAAGAAATTATCCATATCATAAGATTTTTACAAATATATGGGCAATGAACCTTGAAGTTATAGAAGATGAATTAGAGGAAATGAAAAAAGAATATTATGTTTTTTATAACAATAAAGAAGATGATATTAATAATATAATAAAAGAAATAAAAAGATTAATAGAAAATAAGGAAAAATCAAATCAATAAAAAATTTTCTGTCCAAAATTTATAAGTCTTATATATATAATATATATATGGCAGAAGAGAAAAAAGGATTATATCCTATTGTATTATCTCCAGAAAAATATGCAAGAACAATAGGTAGAGAAGCAATGAGATCAAACATCATGGCAGCTGTATTGGTATCAGAAATATTAAAAACATCTTTAGGACCAAGAGGAATGGATAAAATGTTAGTAGATGAATTGGGAGATATAACTGTTACAAATGATGGGGCAACAATATTGGATCAAATGCATGTTGAGCATCCTGCTGCTAAGTTAATAATAGAAATAGCAAAAACACAAGATAAAGAAGTTGGTGATGGTACTAAAAGATCTACAGTTTTGGCAGGTGAATTATTAAAGAGAGCAGATGAATTATTAGATAAAAATATACATCCAACAGTTATTATGGAAGGTTATAGTAAAGCAGCAGTTATTGCTGAAGAATTAGTAAATAAGTTAGCTCAAAAGGTATCAATGAATGATGAAGAAATATTAATAAAGGTTGCAAAGTCTGCATTATCATCAAAAATAGCATCACTTTATTCAGATAAATTGGCAAAAATAGTTGTTGATGCTGTTAGGAAAGTAACAGATGTAGTAGAATTATCAAATGGAGAAAAGAAAATAATTGTAGATCTTGATTCATTAAAGATTGAAAAGAAAATTGGTGGTGGTGTAGAAGAAACATCATTAATAGATGGAATAGTAATAGATAAAGAAAAAATACATGGAGAAATGCCAAAGGTTGTTTCAAAAGCAAAGATAGCATTAATAGGTGATGCTATTGAAATTAAAGAAACAGAAACAGATGCCAGGATAAATATATCTTCTCCAGATCAATTAGAACAATTCTTGAATAAGGAAAGGGAGATGTTAAGGAAAATGGTAGAAAAGATAAGAGAAGTAGGAGCAAATGTCGTATTTGTACAAAAGGGGGTTGATGATTTAGCAGCTTATTATTTGGCAAAATATGGAATATTGGCGGTAAGGAGAGTTAAGAAATCGGATATGGAAAAAATAGCAAAAGCAACTGGTGGAAAAATTGTAAATTCCATTGATGAATTATCAGAAAATGATTTAGGATATGCAGAATTAGTTGAAGAAAGAAAAGTTGCAGATGAAAATATGATATTTATAACTGGATGTAAAAATCCAAAGGCTGTTACAATATTAATAAGGGCGGGATCTGAGCATGTTGCAGATGAGATTGAAAGATCTATAAATGATGCAATTAAAGATGTTGCAACAGTAATTAAATATGGAAAAGTAATTGCTGGAGGTGGTGCATTGGAAATGGAATTAGCAGAAGGAATAAGAAAAGAAGCAAAAAAGGAATCATCAAAAGTACAAATGGCAATGTTAGCATTTGCAGATGCATTAGAAGCAATACCAGCTGCATTAGCAGAAAATGCTGGTATGGATACCATAGAAGCAATGACACAATTAAGAGCATTACATGAGCAAGGTAAAAAATGGGCTGGAATTGATGCAATTGAGGGTAAAGTTGCAGATATGTGGGAGAAAAATGTAATAGAACCAGCAAATATAACTATACAAGCTATAAAGTCTGCAGTAGAAGCTGCTATAATGATATTGAAGATAGATGATGTTATTGCTGCAGTAGGAAAATCAACAGGAGGGGAAGGATCATCAAGTAAATCGGGAGAAGAGGGGGAAGTTGAAGAATAGTTTTTTAAAAGATTTATAAATATCAAAATTTTTTATTTTTTTATGCCATCGTCAGAGTATGAACTTATGCCGACAGATCCTGTTGAAAAATTGGTTGAAGAGATAGAAAATTTAAAGGATGACTTAGCAAAATTAAAAAATGAATTAAAGAATAATATCGAAGAAATAAAAAGACAGGTTTCAACTCCATCTGAAGCAAATCCAATAATTAAAAAGGAGGCTCAAGCTCAAATGTATTACGCGCAATCAAACATAGATACATCATTTTATAAGGAAATTGTAAATTCATTAATAAAAAGTAATATAGATTTACAAGCAAAAATATCGGAATTAGTAGTTGTTACAAATAATTTATATAAAGAAATAAAGAATTTATTTGATATATTTAAAGAAGCTGCTTTATTAAGGCCAAAAGAAAGAGAAACAAATGATAATAATATAGAACTATTAAAGAGAATAGAAAACTTAGAAAAAGCTAATCTAAAAGTTGCAGAATTATTAGATAATCTTAAGAAACAAATAGAGAGTATAAAAAATAATCAAAGTATAAGTTATACAAGTTCATCAATACAAAGTTATAACAGAAGGCTATAAAAATTAATAAATTTTTTTAATATATTTATAAAATGAAATTACAATCTCAGCTTATTAGTTATTTATTGTTGGGAGTTATTATAGTTGGTTTGTCAGTAGGGGTATATGAATGGGGGGTACCTCTAATACAAAAATCTCAAATTAGATCTACAGTAAATGATATACAGAGTCAATTAACTTCTTTGGCGGAAGCTATACCGTCTGTTGTTCAAAGTAGAGGATCTCAAACAGTTACATTAAATTTACCCAAAGGTTCTTTGAGTATATATAATAATTTAATTCAATATTCATTCCAGTCTCCTACAATTTATTATAATCCATCTATTTCTGTAATTACAATAAATTACAATGAATATATTCCATGTAATGTTAATAATTCCATTTCAATACCTTCATCCGGTTATAATTCTATTCAATTATGTGGAATTCCAAACTTTATTGTTGAAGTAAATTCTTCTAATATAATAATACAAGATGTAAATAATAATACTCTAATATTGCCTTTAACAAGTACTAATAACGTTATAACACAATATTTTGATTTTAATATAAAAGTTCAGAATAATAATGTAGTATTTATTCCTCAATATAATACTGGAATAGAGGGATCACCATCTTATCCGGAGTGTTTACTTTCGGCAACCCAATTGAGTGGAGTTATACAATATCAAATAACATGTAGACCAATGTATAATCCTCAAAATAGGCAATGTGAATGGATAATAATAGAACCAACAGGACAAACATCAACTACAACAAATGGAAATTCTATTAATATAAACTTGCAATATAATGGATTAAATATTATTAATAATCCAAATTCTACTGTTTGTAATCAATTAGTATACTATTATGTACAAGCTTCTATTGTATAATGCCAGTAAATGCAATAGAAATTGTATTAATAACTTTAATATTATTTTTTATTTCTCAATCAATGATTCTATATTTCAATCATATAACAAATCCATCAAATTATGATAAAATAGTTTTAAATTATATAGAATCGAATGTTGAGTTTTGTATATACTATTCTTATCTATATAATGCAAACCTCTTTTGTCAACCTTCACAAAATTATAAATTTTCAATAAGTGCGATTAATAATATTGTATATATATCTTATAATGGAAATTTATTATCAATAAATTTGAATAATAACTCTTATTTTCATCCTATTTATGGTCAAGGTTTGAACTCTTTCTTTTTACAATATAAGAATTATTCTTCAAATTCTATTTTATATCTAAGTTAAATTTATATTTTCCTAAGTTTTCATTAAATATATGAGTAACATTTATGATTTTATTGATGATGTTGTAGATGTAATAAGAAAAAAGATTGAAATAAAAAGAAAATTAAATGAAAGAACTGAGAAAATAAATATAATAGAGAGTACAAATAATGGATATCAACCAATTTTTATACCATTAAACAATAATAAATATGAAAAAAGAAGGAAGAAAAAAAGAAACAAAAAAGTTTATAATATAAGTTTTGTTAATATACCTACAGAAAATAGAAAAATTACTGAAAAAGATAAAATTAAATTTTTTATAGAATTATATGGAAAAAATGAAAATATAAATCAATTTAGATATCCACTAACAAAGATGAATATCCTTGGTAGAGAATATATATTTGCATATGCAGATATATCATGGGATAATGAATATGGAGAGCTTGTATATCATGTAATAGAACCTAGTATAGATGAAAATGATAGAAAAATTATAAATTCAATAATTGATGATTTAGCAAGAACATCTGAACTTCCTTTAGGAATGGAAAAAAATGAAGAATATATGAAAAATTATATAATAAAACAATCTTTAAATATAATAAAAGAAAAAGGATATAAGATAGATCAAAATAAATTACCATATATATTATATTACATAATAAGGGATACAATTGGTTATGGAATAATAGATCCATTAATGAGAGATCCATTAATAGAAGATATATCCTGTACAGGTATAAATTATCCAATATATATATTCCATAGAAACCCATTAATAGGTGAAATAAAAACAAATTTGCAATTTAATTCTGATGAAGAATTGGATAATTTTGTAATAAAGTTATCTGTAAGAACTGGAAGGATTGTTTCTGTTGCAAATCCTTTATTAGATGCTGCTTTACCCAATGGGGCGAGAATTCAAATAACCTTTGGAAAAGATATTTCTAGAAGGGGTTCTTCATTTACAATTAGAAAATTTACAGAAGATCCATTCACTCCAATTGATCTACTATTATATGGAACTGTTGACTTTAATATGTTGGCATATTTATGGACATTAATAGAAGAAGGTAGGTCATTATTAATATCTGGAGGAACTGCTACAGGTAAAACATCATTCTTAAATGCAATATCTCTATTTATTAAACCAGAGAAAAAGATAATATCAATAGAGGATACTGCAGAATTAAAGTTGCCACATCCAAACTGGTTATCAGAAGTTGCAAGACCAGGATATGGTCCAAATAGATATGGTGAAGTTACTATGTTTGATCTATTAAAAGCTGCTTTGAGACAGAGACCAGATTATATAATTGTAGGTGAGGTAAGGGGTGAGGAAGCTTATATATTATTCCAGGCAATGGCAACAGGTCATGCTGGTTTGGGTACTATACATGCAGAAAGTTTTGAGGCATTAATGGATAGATTATTATCTCCTCCAATTAATTTACCTCCATCTTTATTAGAAGTATTGGATGGAGTTGTATTTCTTAAGAGATTGAGGTATCAGGGAAAATATGTAAGAAGGGTAGATAAAATATATGAAATAATAAGATTTAATAAAGAAAAAAAGGATGTTGATAGGATAATTTCATTTAGATGGGATCCTAAAGATGATTCATATATACCGGGAGAAAGTTATGTATTAAATAAAATTGCTGAAATTAGAAATTGGAATAAAAATGATATAGAAACTAACTTCAAATTTAAAATAAGGGTATTAGAATATATGCTAGAAAATAACATAAGAAATTATAGAAAGATTGCAGAAATTATGGGTATGTACTATAACAATCCTGATAAGTTAATGAGTTTAGTAGGATTTTAATTCAATAATTTCAATGGGTCTTTTATTATAAAATTTTATAGTATATGTTTTATTATATTCTAATTGAATATTTTTTTCTAAATATAGTACGCTAAAATTGTCTGTTAATACTATATAATTATTCTCTTTTTCTTTTAGTAATCTTATATGTCTATATGATATGTAATTTTGATTCAGATTTATATCTTCATTTATCTTCTCTATTAGATCTATATTATTTATGAATATTGATAGAACAAAGTTATTTAGGACAACACCATTTTTTACTTTTATGTTATTATTCTCCTTTAATAAATTCTCTTTTCTTTTCCATTTATAATCTTTAATTATTAACTTAATTAATCCGGTTTCATCTCCAGCTTCTAGAATTATTAAATTATCCTTTTTTATTAATATTTTATTTATCTTTAATTTTATTTCTCTTACTTTTAATCCTGGATATAGGTTTTTTACTTTTATATTATATAAATCTTCTAATGTTAGTCCTCTTTCTTTTAATATCAATAAAATAGCTGTTTCTTCATCAATTAAATTTTTATATTGTTTTATTTTTTCATTTATTAATTCTTGTAATTTTGTTTTTGATATACCTAAAATTGATGAAACATAATTTTTATCTATCATAAATAATATTTAGTAATAAAAAATAAATCTTTATTTGAGTTCACAGCCTGGTATGGCATTGGGTGGACTAGCAATAGATGGATTACAGCTACTTCCAGAAAGGTTTATACATAAGTTTGGACCAAGTCCACATTCAACTTCAGAACCATTATATAAAGTAAATGAATATTGGAAATAAATACTACAATTTGAAAGTATGTATTGAGAATTTGCTAACATTTGTAATTGAGTAGATGAATTTGTATAAGTATCCATTTGTGTGTCTATTGCTGTTGCATATTCTAAACATAGCGCAAAATTTTTTTGATTGGATGATGGAGTTGGAGGGGTTGGCGGAGTTGGTTGATTAGGTGGTAGAATGAAATTTCCAATAAGAAATACAACTACAGCTATTGCAATAATTGCTAAAATTATGGTATTTAAAGGCAAACTCCGAGTTCTTTTTACCATTTTAAATATAAAGTCTTTTATAAATATAAAATTTTCTTGGTAATAAAAAATAAATCTTTATTTGAGTTCACAGCCTGGTATACCATTGGGAGGTGCACAAGAAGATCCAGAACCAGTACTACTAGAACCAGAAGATCCTCCTGATCCACCAGATCCTCCAGAACCTGAGCCGGAACCCGAGTTAGAAGTGAGCATTATACAAGCTTTTGAACCAAGTCCACATACGACTTGAGAACCATTATATAAAGTAAAAGAATATTGAGAATAAATACTACAGTTAGAAGTTACATATTGAGAATTTGCTAACATTTGTAATTGAGCATTTGGATCTGTAGAAGTTCCCATTTGTGTGTTTATTGCTGTTGCATATTCTGAACATTGTGCATTACTTGTTTGATTAGAAGATGGACCTATCTGATTAGTATTTGAAGCAAATTTTCCAATTCCACCAGTGAATATTAATACAAGAAATACCAATACAACTATTGCAATAATTGCTAAAATTATGGTATTTAAAGGCAAACCCTGCGTTCTTTTTACCATTTTAAATATAAAGTCTTTTATAAATATAAGCTTTTCTATATATTTATTATAATTGTTATGAAGATTTCTTTTATACTATTAAGGGTAAATATACATGAATGGGATGATAAAAATAGAATATTAAATGCAATTGATTTATTATTAAAAGATATTGATAGAAAAAAGATAGAGATAAATAATTATAAAGACAAAGGATTAATAAGTAATATAATTGAAGTATATGAAATAAAAATAAATAATAAAAATAGCATAGATATATTTTTTAGAAATTTAATTTCTTTAGGATTAAATTTTGAAAATATAAAAAATAATTGTAACTTTGATGAGAATTATAATATTTATCTAAGAATTGATAAGAATGAATTAACATTAAATAAAATTATTAAATTACATTATACAGAAGATTCCTTTTTATTAAAAATAAGTTTTGATCACTATAAAAAGGATAAGGAAATAGTCTTAAATTATTTAAAAGAATACTTGGAAAATATAAATAAAAAATTTTTATACAATAATATTTAATGAAATTTGTTCATGTTTCTGATACTCATCTAGGATGTCAAATTCCGGTAGAATATGGCGAGATTAGAAAATATGATTTTCTAAATTCATTTAAACAAGTTATAGAATTCGCAATTAAAGAAAAAGTAGATTTTATAATACATTCTGGAGATTTTTTTGACGATTATTTTAGAATAGATTCAAAATATCTATTGGAAATATTGGATGTATTGTTTAAATTGAAGGATAATAAGATACCATTAATATTTATTAGGGGAAATCATGATACAAAAGGATTAAGACAGAATGTTTTAGAAATATTAAAAAGATTGGATTTAGTATATGAGGCAAATATAAAAGAACCATTTATATATAAGGATGTATATATTTATGGAATATCTGAACCATCAAATTTGTCATATGAACAATTGAGAGCATATTATAAAAAGAATTTATCTAATTTAAAATTTGAAAATAATGGTTATACAATATTTATGTTTCATGGTGCAATAAATATATTTCCCGAAAGTATTTTAGAAGGTTATAGCAAAGAACCAAGGATTTTATCTCCAGAAGATTTTCCTAAAGCTAATTATTATGCATTTGGTCATTTTCATAAAAAACATTTGGAAAAACATGATAATATAATATTTGCTTTACCAGGTTCTACTGAAAGGACTGAAATATCAAAAGATGAAGAAAATATAAAGAAAGGATTTTTTTATGTAAGAGATGATAATATAGAATTTAAAGAATTAAATGTTAGGCCAATATATATTTATGAAGATGTGATAAATAATGATTATGGATTAAATAAACTAAAGAATGATATTTATAGTAAATCTAAGGAAACAATTATAAAAATTAAAGTTAGATATAAGAAAGATTATTATATTAATATAAAAAATCTATTAGAAAATTTAATGGAATCTGGATACTTAATTTTAGATGATTCTTATTCTTTAGATGAAGAAATAAAATTAAATAATGAAGTAATTACAATAGATAGTATAATAGATAGTTCTTTTTTTGTAAATGATAAGGATGAAGTAATAAAAATGTTTAATTATATAAAAGAATTATTTGAAGAAATGTATTCTGGTAAAAATTCCGATTTGGATAGAATAAGGGAAACTATATTTAAACAATTAATAAAATGAGGATTAATAAAATAAAATTAGAGAATTTTAAAATACATAAAAATTTAGAGATAAATTTTGATGAAAAAAATATAATAATAGGAGAAAATGGAGTTGGAAAAACTTCTGTATTTCAAGCAATATTATTTGGTTTATTTGGAAAAGAATCTCTATCAAGTATAAATATATCAAATGTATCATCTTTAATAAGAATTGGTTCATATAATTTAAATGTAGAATTGGAAATATCTAATGGAAATACTTTATACAAAATAATAAGATCTTCAAATAATAATGGAGAATCTAAGGCAATATTATATGAAGGTAATAAAGTTATAGCTTCTGGACCTGATATTGTTAATAAAAAAATAAGAGAAATATTAAATATAAATAGAGTTGAGAAATTTACAGATGTATTATATATAAAACAGGGAGATTTAGGAAGATATATTAATTTATCTGGAAAAATTGAATTAACAAAGTTATTAGAAAAAATATTTGATATAGAATATTATTCTCTAATATTAAAAGTAGTTGAAGGATTAATAAAAGATTTAGAAAAGGAAAAAGAATATAGGGAAAAAGAAAGAAATTTATTATCAAAAGATATAGAATTATATAAGAATATTTTTGGGGATAGAGATATTGATAAATTATTGGAGGAAATTAATAAATATTTGGAATTAAAGAAAATAAGAGATAATATATATAAAGATTATTTAGAGTTAAAAACATTGGAAAGTGGTATAGATTATAATTTATTAACTCAAGAAAATTATTTAAATCAAAAGTTAAAAGAATATGAAGAAAAGGAAAGGGAATTATATGATAATATATTAAATCTTGAATCTGAAAGAAAAAATCTCAAATATGAAAATTATTCAAAAGATTTGTTAAATAGTTCTTTAGAATATTTAGAAAGTAGAAAAAAGGAATTGGAATATTTGGAAAATGTTGATGAAAAAGAATTAGAATATAAATTAAAAGAATTAAAGGAAATATATTCAAATATAGAAAAATATATAGAATATAAAAATATAGAAAATGAAATAAAAAATATAGATAATAAAAAGAAAGAATTGGAAAATAATATTATAATTTTGGAAAATAAAATAAGGGAAGAAGAGGAATATTTAAATATATTAAATAGAGAAATATCGGAATGTCCAGTATGTAAGAGAGCTCTAGATGAAGATTTACATAAAAAATTGTTAAATCAATATGGAGAGAGTTTAAATAAAGATAAGGAGAATTTAAATAAATTTAAAAATGAAAAAAATAATTTAGATAAATTATATCAAGAAATAGAAAATAAATATAAGTATTTTTTATATATTCAAGGAAAAATTAAAGATAAAATAAATTTATCTGATATTGAAAATGAAAAAATAAGGATTGAAAAAGAAATTAATGAAATAAGTTATAAAATAAATCAAATAAATGAATATAAAATAATAAAAGATACAATAAATTATATAAAGAAAAATGAATTGGATAAGGTTATAGATAATTTAAGAAAAGAATATCAAAACATAAAAAATGAGATAAATAATATAAGATATTCTTTAATGAAAATAGAAAATATGAAAAAGAATTTGGAAAAAATAAAAGATATATATAAAAGAAATAATTTAAATTCTTTAAAAGAGTTTGAAGATAAATTGAGTGATCTTGATAGAGAAATAAAAAAATATGAAAATCTAAAACCAGAATTAATAAAAAATTATAAAGAAAAATTAAATATGTATAATAATATAAATGAAAAATTAAAGAATATGGGTAAAAATATAAATGTTTTAAGATCCTTATATAGTGTTTTACTAAAATATATAGAAGTTAATAGAGAAAAAATATCGAAAAACCTGGAAAATGCATTTAAATTCTATTTTAAGAAATTGTATAGATATCAAGATATTGTAGATGTTGGAATAGATATAAAAGAGAGTAAGGTAAAAGATGAAAAATTATTTTATATTTATGTAATTAAAAATATTGATGGAAAAACTATCAAAAAATATATTGATGAAGCTGGATTAAGTGGAGGACAAATAAAAATATTAGATTTAGCATTAAGATTGGCTATTGCTTCTATACTAAATTTAAATATAAATGTATTGTTATTAGATGAGCCTACTGAATCTTTAGATGAAAATGTAAGATTATCTTTAGCCCAATTAATATCAAGTTTGGATAATTATCAAGTAATATTATGTACACATGATGATTTGTTTAAAGATAATGTTGAAGGAAAAATAATAGAAATTAAAAGGTAATTATTGCATATCCCTGATCCACTAATCTATTCATTTCTTCATATGAAAATACTTTATCTTTATATATTAATTTTTCTTCTGGTATATTAAATCTTACCATACATTTTTCACATGCATATATATTTATGCTCAAATTTTTTATATCTCCCAAATGTTTAGATATAATTAAATTAAATTCTTCATTTTCTTTATTTAAAGTTCTAATTCCCGCTAAGATAAAACAAATTTTTACATCTTCTGCTCCACTCATTTTTAATATTTTTGAAAATTCCAAAGCCATTTCCAAAGTATTTTTATCATCTTTTGTTAATAATATTAAATATTTTGCCATAAAAGATATAAAAATGTTGTTATTTATAAATGTTTAAACGTTTATTTCAAATTATTATAATGATATATAAAGTTAGAACATATATACCAGGATTCGATGAAATATTATATGGAGGAATACCAGAAAGGAATGTAGTATTATTAAGCGGAGGACCTGGTACAGGAAAATCTATTTTGGGTAAACAATTTCTATATAGTGGTTTAAAGAATAATGAAAATGGAGTATTTGTTGCATTGGAAGAACATCCAGTAACAGTAAGGAGGAGTTTTAAGAATTTTGGATGGGATATATCAAAATATGAGGAAGAAGGAAAAATAGCAATTGTAGATGCATTTACTGGTGGAACAGGTACTGCAGCTCAAAGAGAAAGATATTTAGTAAGAGATTTAGATAATATACATGAACTATTAGATGTTGTAAGACAAGCAATAAAAGATACAAATGCTAAAAGAGTTGTTATAGATTCTGTTTCTACATTATATTTAACAAAACCAGCAATGGCTAGATCTATAGTAATGTCATTAAAAAGGTTGATTGCAGGTTTGGGATGTACTGCAATATTTGTCTCACAAATTTCTGTTGGTGAAAGGGGATTTGGTGGACCTGGGGTTGAACATGCAGTAGATGGGATTGTAAAGATGGATTTAGATGAAGTAGATGGAAAATTGTATAGATCAATTATTGTATGGAAGATGAGAGATACAAAACATAGTTTACTAAGACACCCAATGGAAATAGATCAAAATGGAATAAAAATTGAATGGGATAAATATATTAGAATAGGAATTAATAATGTAAAAATAGATAATATACCTCAAGAAATGATTGAAGAAATAAATAAAGCTATGCAAGAAGTTGAGAAATATTCTGAATATAGAAAAAGTAATGCTCAAGAATTTGAAGAAGAATGATTAAGGAGGTTAAATATATTTTTTGAATTTTCCTTTTTATTAAGAAAGGATAATTATATGAAGACCTATATATTTTAAAGAATTTGTTAATACCATGATATATACTTTTTTTAATCTAATGTTAATAATAATTATTGGTATTTTTGCAGGTATTGAAGGTTCTATAACAGGTCTAGGTGGTGGGACAATTATTTCTCCAATCTTAACAATATTCCTAGACTATCCATTATATTTAACAATTGGTATATCTTTATTATCTACTATTTCTACATCTTTATCTTCATCTTTAACATATATAAAGAAAAAAATTGCTAATGATAATATAGCAATTAGTTTATTAACTGCTACAACTTTTGGTGCCATATTTGGATTTCTTTTAAATAACTATCTATATACCCATAATCTATTTTTTATTGTTTATATAATATTTGGTATTGTATTATTATTATCTTCAATATTTTTGATAATAAAGAATTTAAGAAAAAAATATTATCCATCAAAACCGGATGATTCTACATATTTCTTTAATTTATTTGGAAAATATGAAGAAAATGGAGAAATAATATATTATGATGGAGTAAGATGGGTTTATGGATGGATTGTTATGTTATTTGCAGGTTTTGTTTCTGGCTTATTAGGAATTGGTTCTGGAATATTAAAAGTTTTGGGAATGGATTTAATAATGAATTTGCCAATAAAAGTAAGTACTACTACTAGCAATTTTATGATAGGAATAACTGCAGATACTTCTTCAATTTTATATTTCAAAGCAGGTTATATAGACTTTATTTTACTGCCTTTTATTACTTTAGGGGTTTTAATTGGTTCAAGGATAGGAACTAGATTATTAATGAAATTAAAGGATAATACAGTAAGATTCATTTTTATAATATTTGTATCATATTTAGGTGCAAAGTTGTTATTAGAAGGTTTAAATATTAATAATATACTTTATTCGTTATTGATTGCTTTTATAGTTTCTTTAATTTCATTTATATTATTAAAAAAGGTAAAATTTAAAGAAAAGGAAGAAGAAAGGTTAAATTTTGAAAAATATATTAAAGAAAATGATGTTTTTATTAACAAAATGTATAAATTTCAAAAAATTGCATTTATATTATTATTTATTCTAAATATTTCAGCTATAATATATTATTTATTAACAGAAAATATTTTATTGTCATATATTTATTATCTTATTTTGATTTCTATACCATTTATAGAAGTTTTAATGGAACTAAAGAAATATCTTAATGAAAAGAATACATTATATGTAGCATTATCAACAATCATACTAATTAATTTAATAATAGGTATGTTTATTTTACCATTCTTAATTTTATGAAGTATTATCCTTTAATGGAGAAAAAGATTTTTTATAAAAAATCAAGTATATTTTTTTGATCTTCTTTTCTTATTTTTTTAATTGTCATCCAAGATTCTCTAATATAATCTTTTAATATTTCATAATTTTCTTTTATTGCTTTAATTGTCCTTTCATCAGATGGATATCCAGAACCAATATCTAAATTTAATTTCTCCTTTATTTTATCAATTTCTCTATCCCTTATAACCTTTGCAATAATAGAAGCTGCAGATACTATTGGATATTTTTTGTCTGCTTTATTTTCTGCAATTATTTCAACATTTATTTTTAAATTATTTTTTATATATTCTATTACTTTTTTTGTATTAACCATTGGAGAATCAATTATTACTTTATCCGGTTTTATTTCTTCAATTATTTTTATCATGCTATTAAATTCTAAATAGTTTAATTTATTTTTATATACATAATAGTCTATTGTCTTTGGATCAATTATTATATATTTATATTTATCTGTTAATTTTATTATTTCATTATATATATCTTCTCTTTGTTTTCTTGTTAATTCTTTAGAATCTTTAACTCCCAAAGATTTTAGTAATTCAATTTTTTCTTCTTCTATACAATAACCTGCAATTACCATTGGACCAATTACAGGGCCCCTTCCAGCTTCATCAATTCCCAATATTAATTTCATTGTGTATTAGATTTTTTCCATACTTTCGGGTATAAACCCCTCTTTATAATAACCCTATCAATATCAACAGCAATACCTTTTTCAGAATTTAAAATTTTTTCAGAATCCATTAATGCAGTTCCATATGCAACTATTTCTCCTTTTAATGTAAATATTGTTACTAAATCACCTTCCTTTATATTTGAATATAGTTTTGATATTCCCTTTACTGTTAGATTTGCTCCATGTGCAATTGCATCTACTGCAGTATCTAAAATCCAAATTTTCTTTGTATGTTCTGCTGCAACTTCTGCTGGTAGAAAAACTTTCCTTATATATTTTTCATTATTTTCATTTCTCCAAAACCATATAGAATCAACTATATCTTGTAAAGTAGATAAGGGATATTTTTCAGAATCTTCCTTTAGTTCTCCAACTCTAATTCTTCTTAATTGTTGCATATGGGCTTTTGTTCCTAGAGCCTTTCCTATATCATCTATTAATTTTCTTATATATACACCAGCTTCTGTTGCGATTTGTAATAACCAATCTCTACCATCAACTTCTAATACTTTTATACAATAAACATTTTTCTCCCTGGGAACTTTTTTTACTGCAGATTTTAATGGCGGTTTCTGAATAATTTTCCCTTGAAATTTATTTAATACTTCATATACTTTATTTTCATCAATATCTTTATGTATATGCATCCATGCTATATATTCTTTTCCAGCAGTTAATAATAATTTTAATACTTTTGTTCCTCTTCCAATTCCTATTGGTAATACTCCAGTCACTTTTGGATCTAATGTACCTGCATGTCCAGCTTTCTTATTTAAAATATTTTTTATCCATCCAGAGACTTGGTGAGATGTAGGTCCCTTTGGTTTATCTAAATTAATAATTGAGAAATCTAATAATTCATTTATTGGCCTTTTCCAAGGATCGTAACCATATTTTTCATTTGTTTCTTCCTCTCTTTTAATAAGGATATCATATTTTTCATTTTCATATGGTAATTTACAATATTCTACCATAAAATTTTGATAACAAAAATCCATATATATACAACTTTGGAATTTTTAAATATTTATTAATAAATTTTTCTATTTATTACTAATATGTTGTCATATTATTTTATGATATGAGTACTTTTTAGTTAGTATATTTATAAATAATGTAAAGTTATGCGACTTAATTGATATTTTATAAATATTTTTCAAAAAATTTATATAAAGAATATATAAGATTTTTGCATTAGAAATCTAATATACAACCTATTAGATACAAATTTTTTATTTATAAATTTTCTCGAATAAATTTTTTCATATATTAGGATAACTTCTCTGTAATAACATAATTTAACGTCGTATAACTGTATAAAATTTTACTATATAATAGATATAACAATTTCTCTTTATAAGTTTTATGAAAAACTTTATAAATATCATATATAAATTTTTCTAATATATTATATAAAGAATAAAATACTTATTTTAAAAATGTCTAATGATTCAACAACAATATACATTGGAGATATTAAAGAAGAATTGGAAGAATTAAAGAAAAAAGGTTATACAATAAAAGATATATTGAAGAAAGGTATTGAATATATAAAGATCCAAGAAAATCTTCCATATAATATTTCTGAATTAGGCCAGTCTATAAAGGAATTAAGAAGTCAGGTAGAAATGATAAAGGAGTTTAATTTATCTATACTATTATTAAATAAAAGTATAAATAGGTTAAATAAAATTTTGAAAAGAAAGAAAAAAGTAAAAAAGAAAAAGAAAGGACTATTGAGAAGGTTGATTAACTTCCTGTACGGTTGATTCTTTATTTTCTTCCTTATTTATATTTTGATTTAATAATTTTTCTTTATCTATATTTGAATAAGGATTATAACCTATTTTATCCTCTTCATCAACTTTAACCAAATAACCTGGAGAAGATATCACTTTATCTCCTATAACAATATGCCTATGTACAATTAATTGTCTTGCCTGTTTTATTGTTTTTGCCAAACCCTTTCTAAATACAATTGTTTGTAATCTTCTTTCTAATATTTCTCTTACTGTTATGTTTAGAGCTTCACTTATATCAGAATTTTTATTTAATAATCCCAATTTAACTAATCTATTCTTCAATTTTTCTTCCTCTTTTGATACATCTACTCCAGCAGCTTTTTTAGCATTTAAATATCTAACATAGAATCTTATTTTTCTAGCAATTGTAGAGGCTTTCCATAATTCTCTTTTATTTTTTAATCCATAGTGTTTTAATAATTGTCTTTCCTCTTCTATTCTATCCTTTTGCCAAGGATGTCCAGGACCTTCCCAGGTTTTTCTATTTCTCCACATTTTACTCTTTATTTTCAGATTTTTGTTGGGCCCTTAATTCTTTATTCTTTACTACACCAACAGTAGAACCTTTCCTATGATGGGATCTTGTTCTTTGTCCTCTAACAGGTAATTTATGCATATGTCTATTTCCTTTCCATGTATTTAATTCAATTTCTCTCTTTACATCCATTTTTACTTGAATTTCCCAATCTGGTCCTACTAAATGTTTATCTTGACCATCTCTAGGATCTTTTCTTCTATTTAACATCCATGAAGGTATACCATAATTTTGTGGTCTTTTTAAACAATCTTCCAATTTTTCTAATTCTTCATCTGTTAAAGATCCTAAAGCTTGCCATTTGTTTATCTTTAATACATTACATACAGCATTGGCAAATCTCCAGTTTACTCCAGGTACTTTTCTTAGTTCTATAATTATTGGTTTATGCCCATCTAATTCTACCCCTGCAATACGTATAACATCCTTTAATGTACGTCCCTCTGGTATTATTAATTTAAGTGCACCAGGCATTAAAATATTTAGATAAAAAATGTTTAAAAGTATATTATAAATATACATCTATGAAAGTTGGATATGTTATAAAGGAAGCAACATCAGAATATTTTTATTTTGTTGTTGATCCAAAGGAAAGATATTCTGTTGGCATTGGAAGTATAGTTAAAGTAAAAATAGGTGATTTCTTTTATTTTGGAATAATTGAAGATTTAAAATCTGAAGCTATTGAAGAAGAAAGATTATTTGATTATGAAGCAATAGAATTATTATATGGACAAATAAAAAAATTGCAATATTTAATAATTGGAAAGGCAATATTTATTGGTGTGATAAAAGATGGAAAAATATTACAAGAAAAACCAAAAACACCACCAGTTCCTGGAGATGAAGTATTTTTACCGGAAGAAGAAGAGGTAAGTAAAATATATTCATTTGAAGAAAAAGTATTATCAATACCTTTAGGAAAAATAAATTTACAGAATAAAGAATTTATTGTAGATTTAAATATAAAGAATTTAATTATAAGACATACTGGTATATTTGGAATAACAGGTTCTGGAAAAAGTACAACTGTTGCGCATATAATAAGTGAATTATCAAAGAAAAATATACCAATAGTATTATTTGATATTCATAGAGATTATATATTATCTTTTGACAATTCTATAATAATAACATTTAGTAAAAGAGAAAAAGAATTTATTGAGAAATTAATAAGTGAAAGAAATAAGAAAAATGTAATAGTATATAATGCAAAATTATCATTAAAATATATAAAAGATTATATGGAAAGTTTCTTAGGAATATCTGGAAAGCAGGCTCCTCATGTATATTCTTTATTATATAGAATTTTATCATTAGAAGAGGGAAAAGCACCAAAATTCATGGATAAATTATTAGAAATGGTAAATAAAAGAGATCCACCACAAGTATTTGAAAAATATAAAGATAGGGAAGATGTAATAAGATCTCTACAATCAAGATTGTTAAGAATAAAGGATTGGATGCTATTCCCAAAAAATGTAGATGATATGGGTGAAAATGTAGATGAATTATTTAATAAATTATTAGAAGATATTAGAAACTTTAGTATTTCAGATTATAATATAGTTAAAGAAGAAAATGGGGAAGTATATTTAGAGGAATCTAATAAATTTATTCCAAGGGTAATTATATTTGATTTATATCCTTTATCAGTAGAAGAACAGAGAATATTAATAGATATATTATTAGAAATTGCTTATGATAAATATAAATCCTGGAAATTTAATAATAAAACAGATATTTTAGGAGTTGTAATAGAAGAGGCGCATAGATTCGCATCAAAGAATAGCGAAGTCTCTTCAAGAATATCTTTAATTGCAAGAGAGGGAAGAAAATTTGGTTTGGGATTAATTTTAGTATCTCAGGTACCTTCCAGTATTATTGAAGATATTACATCTCAATTAAATACATTTATTTTATTAAAAATAATTAATCCAAAAGATTTGGAATTTATAAGAAAAACATGTCCATATTTATCTAGAGAATATTTTGAAGCA
>Ga0081534_100104_pt1 | contig 30410 bp, 30 predicted proteins | sample MonGeyMetagenome_FD_71019 | JGI IMG/M metagenome (GOLD analysis project Ga0081534, IMG submission 71019) | Hypoxic/sulfidic aquatic microbial communities from Monarch Geyser, Yellowstone National Park, USA - MG (SPAdes) v1 (version 2) | ecosystem: Environmental > Aquatic > Thermal springs > Hot...
AGGGTTTGAAACTCATCATCTCCACTGTCTCCCGGGCCGGATCCACAAGTTCGGAAGTACCTATGAGGGTTTGAAACCCTGCACGGCCGCCGGTTGATTGACTACTGGGAATGGTTCGGAAGTACCTATGAGGGTTTGAAACGTTCAATGCATGATAGAGGGCGCGTCTGGAGTACCTGTTCGGAAGTACCTATGAGGGTTTGAAACTCGTCCCGGGCGGCACGGGCCGGGACAGCTCCCTCAGTTCGGAAGTACCTATGAGGGTTTGAAACAGGGAAGCGCGGAATAGGGAAGACGACGTTAGCGCGGTTCGGAAGTACCTATGAGGGTTTGAAACTTGGCGCGGTCGCCGGTGCATGGGCGGGCGGATATCTGTTCGGAAGTACCTATGAGGGTTTGAAACAGGTCGACGCGCTTGAGATCCGGGGGCGTGAGATCGTTCGGAAGTACCTATGAGGGTTTGAAACGATCGGGGCGCCGCCCGAGCGGCGCAGGATGATAGAGTTCGGAAGTACCTATGAGGGTTTGAAACTTCTGATATGAGGTGGGATAGATGATAGTATCTAGTGTTCGGAAGTACCTATGAGGGTTTGAAACCGCATTCAGAAGTTGTGATGCCGCTAATCAGTTGCCGAGGCATAACAATTTTAATAGAATCCTTTGCGCTCCAGATAGTGTGCTGAGCAAGCCCAGGCCGAGCTTCTGGGGGACGTTCAAGAAGACCCTGTCCTCGAAACATTTCGTGGAGGCGCTATTCGCAGTTGCGATACCGGTGACCATCGGTGGACTTTTCGCATCCAACACATTCAGGTGGCGCATCATCTGGATCTTCATAGGCGTTGCGACCTTCCTCCTCGACATAGCTTTCGTCACATACATGGATATACGCGAGGCCAGCGCGGTGCGCCGTCTGCCCGTGATGATCGAGGTGAGGAGCTCGGGCGAGACCGAGGCCAGCGATATGATCCAGAGGGTCGACGAGGCGCTGCGCAAGGCGAACGAGGGAAGGCTCTCGGAGGAGTATCAGGTGGCGCTGCGCAGGGACAGCCTGCACTTGGCGCTGGATCCGGTCACGAATAGCGATGAGTGGCGCGAGAGGCTCAGCGAGGTTTGGCCGCGGCTGGACTCCCTGTTCAAGCTCTCCGACGAGCCCAACATCTTCTACAAGGGACCCCTGGCGCTCGCCGTGGCCCTAGGGGCGCTGAGCGCGCGCAAGAGCTTGGTGCTGTGGCAATGGATGGGTGATCGGTACGAGCGCGCGGGCGCCCTGCATTACCCCGAAGGGCACTCCCAGGAGCACCCGGAAGCTTCGGGTCTGGGCTTCGAGGAACCGGAGGGGTGCCCCGGGAACTCGCCGCTCGCGCTGGCGGTCGAGCTGGGGCATCATGCGATAACTCGCGCCGTGGTTCAGCACGCGCGCTCCGTGACGGGGACGGACTCCGTCGCGCTCCTGAGGGTCTTCAAGGCGGGACCCGATGGCAGGCAGATCCTCAGTGGATCCCTGGATATCAGGCACCTGATACCGGCCGCCCGCTCAGTGTATGGCAAGCTGCTGGAACTGGAGGCCAGGTGCGGAGGGCTGGGGGACGTCATGCTCTACATGGATGGGCCGGTGTCGACCGCGTTCGCCCTCGGATGGCTGCTGGGAAGCAATAGGAGCGTGAAGGTTTACGCCTACGATCCCGTGAAGTCCACGTACGATCTGGCGTACGAGCTGAACAGGCTTCGCACCCTCTGACGGAACTCGGCGCAGCCTCTCCAGCAGCCCGACCTCGTACTCCTCGACTGACGCGTGCACCTCAGCGCCGGCGGGTGGGCGGTGCCTCAACCGGATGACTATGGCGCGGTCCCCGGGCTCCATCCGCACCTCCACGCGGTTCACGGGTATCTCGATCCCCAGGATCTCGGATGCCGCGCGGGCCGTTTCCCGGTGGCCGATCGCCGACACGAAACCCCCGTAGATGAGGTGCCGCGCCTCCTCAGGGGAGAGGGGACTGTAGCGGTAGGTGCCGAACGCGGTCAGCACGGCGCTACTCAATAGGTACAGCGCCACATGTGCGGATGGCGAGGCCGCCTTAAATGCTGTCCTAATACTTGAACTATTTACTGTCACCCACGGCTAGTCGGCAAAATGGCGCGGCGTCACGTTTAATTATGAGATGAAATCTTAATCAATGCCTGGATTGATCAGCAACCGGGGATTCCTGCTCCTCGCGTATTCTGTGACCCCGGTGCACGCGGGCTCCGGCAGGTCCCCCGGGATCGTGGACCTGCCCGTCCAGCGCGATTCCCTGGGATATCCCACCGTGTTCGCTTCGTCCTTCAAGGGGGCTCTCAGGGAATCGGCGTCCAAGGACGAGGGCTACAGGGGGATGGTCCCCTGCGTGTTCGGGCCCGACGTGCGGGACGGGGCTCGGTTCTCGGGCCTCGCGATCTTCACGGACCTCCTGCCGGTCCTGTACCCGGTGCCGAGCGCGGACGAGGGCTACATCTACGTGACGACCGAGTACCTGATCGGGAGGGCAAATGAGCTGAGCGAGATATTGATAGGGAAGAAGGTCTTCCCGGTGACCAGCGGCGACGGCGGCAATCCGCCCAGGATACTTCTGACGCCCCTGAAGCCGGAGCACGTTAAGGGCAGCGTGGCGACGGGCGTCAAAATGGGCTCGATGCTGAAGGAGCGCGCCTACGTGCTGAGCGACAGCGTCGGGCTCGCGGTCATCGAGTCCTCGCTCATCAGGATCACCAGAAACAGGCTGAAGGCGGACACGAAGACCGTGGAGGGCGGGGCCCTGTGGACCGAGGAATATCTGCCCGCGGGGACCCTGATGGTCGGCGGGGTCATCGACAGCGGCAGGAAGAGCGATATGTGCAAGGGCCCTGGGGACTACCTCGACGGCCTACGGAGGTTTCTGGAAGGGCGCGTGATAGTCCTGGGGGGCAAGGAGACGATAGGCAGGGGGCTTGTCAGGTTTGGCGTCCTCCGAGGCGAATCCGGCGGGCGGCGCCGACGCGACGCCTGACCCCGTGGGGTTCGCGGTCGACGTCGGGCGCAGAGTGCACGACGCGCTTCAGAGGTGCGAATACTCGAAGCGGCGCGGGGAGGGCGGCGAGGCCAAGAAGCTCGGGCTGACGCGGCGGGCCCAAGAGTTCCCGGCGCTCGCTGCCCAGCTGGGGCTGGCGCCGGCCCTCACGTTCTACATGTCGAAGGCCGCCGAGGGCGAGGCCCCTGAGCGCTTCGCGCGCGTGAGGGCGTCGTACGAATACCTCTCGAAGGGATCGCCCGTCGACTTCTGCGACGAGCTCTCGACCGAGGAGGGCAGCGGCTACGCCTTCTACCTCGCGGTGCTGATCCTGCTCGCGGAAAGGGCCCTCGGCGCGGAGGTTGCGCGTGGGCCCGAGGCCGTGAGCGTGGACGGTCTGCTGGACCTGGTCAGGAGGTTCCGCTCGGAGCTGTGGTATCAGAGGGCGCTCATGCCGTACCTCATAGAGGTCAAGAGGGTGCTGGAGGCCCTCGGGTGAGGTGGATGGTCGCGACTACGATCCCCGGGGAGTTGCTGGACGAGGCGGATAGAGCCGCCGAGGAGCGCGTCAGGGGGCTGACCGTCCTGGACGCCGAGTTCGTGCTCGTCACCGCGTGGTGGGGCGGCGGCCCGCACGGGGAGACGCTGGACGTGCCGACATCGAGCTCGATCGTTGGGAGGGTCAGGTGGTTCATCAGGACCGTCTACAACAGGTTCTGCGCCCAAGATCTCTCGAATTACGAGGAGTCGATGGCGTTCGTGGACGGTTTCCTAGGGTCAATCGCCGGCGCTTCGCGCTACAGGTTCTCCGTGCAGCCGGTGGGATCCGGGGATATCGCGGGGAGGGATCCGGGCCGGGGCGCTCGGAACGGCCTCGGGGATGTCCCCAGGGTCAAGTTGCACAACTTGAGCAGGGGGAGACGCGACGAGAGGTGGGAGCCGCGGCTGAACGTGGCGCCCTTCAGGCTCACGATCTCCAGGAATCCGGGCATCGATGGCCGCCACGACGACCTGGTGGCCGGGGCCACCCTACTGACAATGGCCTACGTGGGCGTCGGCAAGGCCGCGTCGCGCGGCTTCGGCAGGTTCTACCCGATGAGGATCCATGGTGACGGGGTCGCCCCCAGGATAGCCCGGGCGATAAGGGATGGCGAGCCGGAGGAGGCGTTCGGATCGTTCTATGGCCTGGGGAGGAACCTGTGCGGGAGCGGCGGGCCGAGGTCGACGCCGAACCGCTGGAGGGATTCGCGCGTGCCCCTTGCGCCCCGCGTGGGCTGCGACGAGGAGGACTGCGTTTTCGCCGTCCGGCGCGGCGACGCCGAGCGCTGGGACGAGGTCGAGGCGCTCGGCGTCGTCGGGAACTGCTTCATGAAGAGCACTTGGAAGCGCTCGCGCGGATCCCTATCCAATTGCGGCCACCTGGGGGCGCCGGTCACTGGAGGGCGGATCCCCGATTACATGTGGATCTTCGGCCTCCCGAGGAGCGCCAGGGCGCCGAATGACAGGAGCGTCAGCACCGGGTACTTCCTCGATGGCGACCCCGGGAGGAGGGTGTCGACCGTGATCGCGTCGCCGTTCCGCTCGCTGAACGATGGGGACCAGCGGCGCTTCAGGGGGATATTGCTCCTGCCGTTCCTATCACTGGGCGATCATTTGAGGCGCGCGGGAAAGCTCCGCATACTGGGAGTCAAGGGCGGCAAAATCAACTCTAGGCAGCTCTTCAGCGGCGGGGTGGACGCGGGGCGGCTGGGCGACGGGATTGCGGAGGCCGTGAGGGCCCTGAGGTGCATCTGTGAAAGCGCGGGCAGGCGCCGCGGCCCGGCCGGCTCACCGAGGGGGTGGTAGAGGTGAACTCACTGCTCCGCGCCCTGGAAATATTCATCGATGAGTTCGGGGACGCGCTGAAGGAAGAGTCCTCCGGGGAGGCCGGCGGGGCCCGGGCATCGGAGAGAGAGGACCCGGTCAGGAGGGCGCGCGAGAGCGCTATGAACACCCTGTTAGAGTCCCTGTCAGGGTCCAAGCCATCGTTGGATCGCGCCTCCAATTACATGAGGGAGCTCGAGGAGGCGGCCGCGGCCGCGGGGATGAACGTCCTCGGCGTGGACCTGATCACGCGCTCCAAGATGATCGTGGGCTGGAGCCCCCTTTACTTCGTGACCGAGGTACCGCTCTCGTGGGATATGGTCCTCGATGTGCCCTACGTCCCGGCATCCACCGTCAAGGGGATCCTGAGGAGCGCGTTCACCGTCGCGCGGGACGGCTGCGCCGACGCGCTGTTCGGCACCCGCGGGGGCAGGGGCCTCGCCATCTTCTTCGACGCGTATCCGGTGGGCGCGGAGGGCGGCCTGCTGGACTACGACGTTATAACGCCGCACTACAGGGACATCGCCCACATAAAGGACGAATACGACGTCCAGCCGCAGCCGGTGCTGCACCTAGTGGTGGGGAAGGGGGTCCGCTTCAGGGCCGTGGCCGCCTACCGCGCGGGCGGGGAATCTGATTGCGATCCGCTGAGGTCGCTCCTCAGGGCCATCTACCTTTCGGCGAGGCTGGGCTGGGGGAGGAGGACGTCAAGGGGCTACGGGATCCTCAGGCCGGATCCCAAGAGCGCGTCGCTGAGGAGGGGAGGCGATCGCCGATGGATACGCTGGAGCTGAAGGAGATAGCCTACATACACGGCCTGTCCCGCGGCATGCCCGAGCCCGACGCCGCGCGCCGCGCGCTGCTCGAGGGGCTCGGGCGCGGATCCGACGTCCCGCCGGAGGTGGAGGTGGCCGATGGGATCTCGATGGCGGCGGCCCTCGGGGCGCCGCCCGGCGCCCCGCCCGCTAGGAGGAACGCGTTCGCGCCCTCAGCGCTCATCGACCTCCGGGATGCGAGCTGGCCCGGGTCCGACGGTGTGAGGAGCTACGCGGATGAGCTGGCCAAGCTCATCAATGGCGTCGATCGGAGGTACCGGTACCACGCCCTCTTCTTCGCCGCTTCCCCACTCTGGCACAGCATGTTCCCGCGCGCGACGCCGCCGGCTGATGCCCACCTGCCGGTGCACACAGCGTTCGAGCGCGCAGAGGCCGCCGCCGTCCTGGCCCCCTTAGTGCGCTGCGAGGGCGACGGGGCCCGCCTGGCGGGGAGGTTCGCCTTCTTGGAGGTGCAGTCCGTCCAGGAGCTCATAAGCTACAGCAGGAAGCCCCGCGACCTCTGGGCGGCCAGCTGGATGGTCTCGTTCCTCCTGTGGGGGGCCATCTCGGGGCTCGTGGAATCCCAAGGACCGGACGCAGCGCTGAGGCCGGAGCTGAGTCTCAACCACTTCTACATCTCCTGGCTCCTGGGGAGGGTGGGCCCGGGCGAGCAGGAGCGGCTGAGCGGTCTGGCCGAGGCGTTCGCGCTCTACGATGGATCACCCTGGATATCCATGATGGGCGAGAAGGCCTACCTGCTGCTCCCGGAGGGGACCGGTGACGTCGCCGAGGCCGCCCGGAGGGGATTCGCTGAAGCATGGAAGGCGCTGGCGGAAGAGCTGCCGGACCCCGAGGAGGAAAGGTTGCGCGGCTATGCGGAAGTCGCGAGGAGGGAGCCGCCCTTCGAGCTCGTGGTGAGGACCGTGGACGTGGGGGAGTTCCTCGGTAGGCGCGGGTTCCCTGCCCTCAGGTGCTCGGGCGCCCAAGATCCGGCCTACGCCTGGTTCATGAGCCTCCTGATCGGGGAGGCGGAGGAGGGGATGAGGCTCCGCTACAAGCTGGCCTACGGCGCCGCGTCGCCGGACGCCGCGAGGGCCGCGATCGAGGTCACCGAAGGCGGGTACGAGCTTTGCACGGCGTGCGGCCTCCTGCCGGCCGCCTACGGACGGAACGAGTCGGACGAGCGCAGGGCTATCGATGATGAGGAAAGGCTCTGCCCGTACTGTACCGTCAGGCGCCTCGCCATGGACTGGTACGCGAACGCCCTCAGGAGGATGGGCATGCACGTGGAGAGGGAGCCCGGCGTGCTCAAGCTGCGCGAGTCGACGGCGCAGCTGGCGCTCGCGGATTTCGCGAGCGCGCTAAATAATCTCCTGAGGGAGCGCGGCATCCCGCCGATCGAGCTCGAGGCGGACCTCGCGGTCCGCCTCCTGAAGTGCCTCAGCGAGGGGGGGAGGTGCGATGACCCGCTTAGGGGCCTGGGGGACGTCGCCGAGAAGGCGCGGACGCTCCTGAGGGAGCGCGGCAACCTCTACTACGCGATCATCAGGGCGGACGGGGACTTCATGGGCAGGGTCCTGCACGGGACCCTGAGGGATGCGGACGGCTCGGAGCTCGACCTGGAGTCCTACGCGCGCCTCCTCGGGGCGGCTGACGCGAGGCCGCTGGCCGACGCCTATAGGAGGCTGACCGGGGACTCCCGGGAGAGCATACCGGTGCCGCAGACGCCGCTCTACGTGTACGCAGTCTCCCGCGCGCTGACTGTGCAGGCCGTCCTGGACGCGAGTTTACTGAGGGGCAAGGGCGCCCTCCCGATCTACGTTGGCGGCGATGACGTGCTGGCCCTGGCTCCCGTGCGCCTCGATGGCAGGTGGATCCCGCTGGAGCTCGTGGCCGAGGGGAGGGCCGGCTACTGGGCGTGGCCGCGGGGGACCCCGGACGGCTTCAAGGTGATAGGCGACAAGGGAGGTTACGCCGTCCACGACTCGCTGAGGAGCTACGGTCGCAGCTACTCCATCTACATCGCGCACTACAAGGATCCGCTGGCCGCGGCCATCCGGATCTCGGCGGATCTGCTCGAGAGGAAGGACGAGCTCGAGGGCGCGTGGAAGGACGCGCTATTCGTGGCCTCGGGGAGGGGGTTCGGCGAGCGCGACGTGGCCACGGCGCAGCTGTCCCGCGGGGCATCGCTCGACCTCTCGGCCGTGGACGTCACCAGGGGGCTCCTGGCGTGCATCGACGGGGGTGAGCTGAGCTCGAACGCGCCTAACGACCTGCTCGGGCTCGAGGCGATGGGATACGCTGATCGCCTGGAGGCGGGGGACGAGCTGTACCGGAAGATGATCGCCAGGGCGCTGGAGCGCAACAGCCAGCGCGGCGGGTGCGCCGACCTCGTGAACTACGTGAGGCCTCCCTGCGCGGATGCCGTGAGGTCCAAGTGCTCCCACGACCTCCTGCTCTTCGCGGCGCTGGCCGCCGCGCACCTGAGGTGACTCAGATGAAGGCGCGCACGTGGATCTACCTGCGCCCGCTGGGGCCCGTAGCCTTCAGGTGGGGAGGGACCACTTCGCCCCTCCTGAGGGGGACAGCCGCCCACAGCCTCGTCTCCCCGCTCCCCCTGCCGTCCACGGTGAGCGGCTTCCTGCGCGCTCAGCTCATGAGGATGGGAAAGCTCGAACCGGAGGAGGCGCTGAGGGAGGACTCGCTGAGGGGGCTGGGGATCGAGCTGGGTCCCGTGCTGCTCCTGTTCAGGTTCGAGAGGGGCTCCGTCCCGTGCGCCTTCATCTACGGCGCCCGCGGCCCCTCCCTCCTGTGCGCATCCCCCGGGGGGAGCTTCGCGATCTCGCCGCGCGTGCTGTACAGGGTGGGCGTGGCCCTGGACATGGACACGAGGAGCGCCCTCGAGGGCTACCTGTACTCAATGGAGCACTTGGACCTGAGCCCGGCGGCCTTGAGGGCCGCGGGGGGCGGGTGCATCGAGAATGGCATCGGGGAGATGGGGGCGCTCCGGTCCGTCGGGATCGCGGTCGGGATCCAGCGCGACGAAGGGGGGCTGCTCCCCGAGCTGAGGGGGGTCGTGGGTCCCCTCGGGGGCGAGGGGGTCCCCGCGATGATCGAAGGCGAGGTGGACTTGGAGCTCGGCGACGGCGTGCCAGTCCTCGCGGCTCCGGCGCTCATCGACGGGTACGGGGCCGAGGGACTCGACCTGAGGGTCGTGTGGGACGGCGGCGCGGCGGTGCTGCGCGGATACGCGGCGAGCGCCCGCTCGTGCTGGCCGCCGGAATCCCCCGGGCAGGGCAAAGACGGCGAGGTGCACGCGAGGCCCACCGTCAGGCTGCTCTCCCGCGGCTTCGCGCTCAACTCCCGGCTCCCGATGTCGCTCGCCGCGATGCCCGGCCCCGCGGTGGACTGCGACTGCGCGGCGATCGGCCGCTCGACCTGGAACGGATGGGGATCCGTGGTCAGGCTGCCGCTGAGGCTGAGGGATCAGGGTGGCGCGCGATGGCGGGGCGCCGCGCCGGGCGCATACTGATAGCGACGTGGGGCAACCCCTGGAGAATTGGGCCCCAGGACGGCCCCTGCCGGGAGTACTCGTGGGAGCGGGTCGAGTACGTCATCGAGGAGGGACACGGGAGATACCTGACGCCCCTCCCCCTCCTGCACTCCGAGTTCGGATTCGAAAGGATAATCCTGATAGTGCAGGACACGGCGATCTACAGGGAGGCGCGCGATTATGGGTCGCTGAGGGAGGCCGTCGAGGCGGATTTCAGGAAGTTCGCGGAGGCCGAGTGCCCGGGGCTCGCGGGCGCCCTGGAAATCGTGGTGGCGCCCGGGGTCGGGACGTTCCGCAACTCCCTCGGCGGGGATCGCGCGATCCGTGCCAGATTCGGCGGGAGCATCGAGGACTTCTACTCCTACGTGGCGATGGATCTGGCCGCGCGGATCTCGGATCAGTTCGACGGCCCCGGCGTCGAGGTGCACCTGGACCTGAGCCACGGCATCAACTACATGCCGGCCCTCACCTACAGGGCGGTCCGCGAGCTCCTCTCGATCGCGGCCATGTTCGAACCGGCCACGCTCGTCCTGTGGAACAGCGAGCCCGTGATGGGGAAGGCGGGCGACGCGCCCGTGAAGCTGCACAGGGTTGAGGAGGAGGTGCGGCCGCAGCCCCCCTCGCCCCCGGAGGCCCCGGACGGCCAAGACTGCCGGGTGCTCAAGGCCGCGGGGGGCGCGCCCGAGGAGCGCGGCAGGGCCATAAGCGAAGATGTGAAGGGGCTCATCGGATCCCTCGGGCTGGACATGAGGGAGCTGAAGGCGTTCGCGAGCTCCCTGGCGAACGGCCTCCCCCTGCTAGCATTCCAGACGATGCCGAACCCAGAGCTCCTCGGGAGTTACGTCGAGGGAGTGGAGCGCATCTACCAAGAGTACGCGAGCGTGCGCCACGGCGATCCCATGGGGATGGAGGTGGAGCGCCTCGCCACGATACAGCCATGCGCCCCGGCCATCTCCGGGACTCTGATGGCGGCGAGGCTCGCGGCGCGCCTGGGCGGGCTGAGGAGGCTCGACCGCCCTTCGCTCGGAGACCTAGAGAAGGCCGTGAAGGGGGTGTTCGGTTGGAGCCAGAAGCTCGTGATAATGATGTCCAAGGATCTTTACAAAGTGAAGAATTGCGAAGTGAAGAAAGCTGCCGAGGGCGCGGCGCCCCCGGACGGCTGCATATCGCTGAGCGAGGTGCTGAAGGAATGCGAGTCGGACAGGGGATCATCGGAACGCGACGCCGAGGGCGCGGCGAAAGACAGCACCCTCAGGAACTTCCTGGCGCACTCAGGGCTCGAGAGGAGCATCACGTGCGTGCAGCGCGAGGGGGAGAAGCTGCGCCTCTCCTATGGCGATAAACTGGACAAGGCGATAGATCTCGCAATCGAAGCGCTGAAAACCAAAGGAAGACCCGGCTACCGAGAAGTGCCTCCCACCGGACGTGGCCGGGCCCCCGCCCAGAATGAATCGAGGAACCAGATTTACTCCATGAGGTAGTCAGCGTTCACGCGCTTCCAAATGCCGGGCGCGACGTTCTGCCTCCTTGCGCCGACCCCCAAGCGCAGGACCACCCTCCAGCCCGAGGGCATTGCCAGGGTGGCCGCCTCCTGAGCGAGGAGCGCGGGATGGCGCCTCAGGACCCAGACGGGGTCGAAGCACTCCCTCCAGGCGCGCCGCCCGATCCCCGCGCCCAACGCTTATATTCCCAGGGGCCGCATCGCCGACCCGTTGAGCTGGCTGCTCCTGGCGCTCCTCTCGGTGGAGGTCGCCCTCGCGGCGGCGCTGGCCGCCCTCTCCGCCAGGGCGGCGCTCGCGATAGACTCGAGGACCCTCAGGCTCCTGGCCCTCTCCTTCGCGCTCCTGGCCCTGAGCTCCGTCCTCAGGCTCGCCTGGCTGCTCCTGGATTCGGGCCCCGCGCTCGCCGCCAGCTCCGCGCTCATGGCGGCGGCGTTCTTCGCTCTGGCGGTCTCGCACGTCTACTCGGTGCCGCGCGGCCCGGAGCGCCTGCCCGAGCTGGCCCTCCTGCCCGCGCCGATCCTGGCGGCCTACTCCCTCGGCGAGGGGGTCTCCCTCTACCTGGCGCTCTACGCCGCCGTGGAGACGACCATATTCTACGTGGAGAGCGGGTACAGGGCGAGCCTCGAGGCCGCCCTCGGGCTCTACGCCCTCTTCGCCTCCCTGCTCCTCGGCTTCACCGCGGTGGGCATCGGCAACGCGGCGCTGGTCGCCGCGGTCCAGGTCGCCGGGTTCGCCCTCCTGCTCTCATCGGGCCTCCAGTCGCTCAGGGCGGGGGGAGGGGGTTGAGCGGGTACCGGAGCCGCATCCGCATATACGCGGACGTCCTGAGGGCGGTGAGGGACGGCGCCGACGAGGGCGGGCTCGCGAGGATATCCGTGATAATGAGGAGGGCCAACACGTCCTACGCGAGGCTCACCGAGATGCTCGACGAGCTCGTGGGCAGCGGGATGCTGAGCGTCGTGGAGTCGGGCGACGGGAGGGGCTACCGCCTCACCGAGGTGGGCCTCAGGTTCCTGGAGGAGTACGAGCGCCTGGAGCGCTTCGCGAGGGCCTACGGCCTCAGGCTCCGATGGCCCCCAGATTTATTACGCGGCCGCGGACCCCGCCCGTGGGCAGCCCGTGCCTCCTGCACTCCTGCCACCTGTGCTGCGTCGGCACGGAGATGCCCCTCAGCGAGCGCGACGTATCTAGGCTGGAGTCCCTGGGGTACAGGCGCGAGGAGTTCTCGAGGGTCGTCGGGGGCATCAGGGTCCTCGCCACCAGGGAGGACGGCCGCTGCTTCTTCCTCGGGGACGACGGCCGCTGCGCCGTCTACGAGCACCGCCCGGAGGGCTGCCGCCTCTACCCCCTCGTCTGGTCGGTGGAGGGGGGGAGGGCGACCCTGGACCCCGAGTGCCCCCACAGGTACGAGTTCCGCTTCGGGCCGGGCGACGTCTCGAGGCTCATGGGCCTGGTCCGCGAGATATACGGGGAGGAAGCCCTTAAGGGGGGACGCGCCAATGAGGGGGGCGATGTCGGGCCCGAGGAGGATCCTGGTCCCCGAGCACAGCGTGTCCGAGGAGGTCCGCCTGGACCCGGGGACCTCCGCAGTGCTCGTCGTGGACATGCAGAACGACTTCGTGGACCCGAGGGGCAAACTATTCGTGCCCTCCGCCCCCTCCACCGTCCCCGCCATCAGGTCCCTCCTGGAGCGCGCCCGCGCCTCCGGGGTCCCCGTGATATACACGCAGGACTGGCACCTCCAGGACGACCCCGAGTTCAAGATATGGGGGGAGCACGCGGTGGCCGGCACGTGGGGGTCCGAGGTGGTCCCCGAGCTCGCGCCGGCGGGCGGCGACCTCATAGTGAGGAAGCAGACGATAGACCCGTTCTACGGGACCCCCCTGGACCACTACCTGAGGCTCCTGAGGGTCGACACGGTCGTGGTGACCGGGACCGTCGCCAACATATGCGTCCTGGAGGCGGCCTCGGGGGCCTCAGTCAGGGGGTACAACGTCGTCTACCCCGTCGACGCGGTGTCGGCGCTGAGCGAGTTCGACGCCGAGGTCGCGATCCGCCAGGTGGAATTCGTGCACAGGGGGATACTGGCCCGCGCCGGCGGGATACGCTTCGACGCCCCTCGGCGAGCAGGGCCCTGAGGGCCCCCACGGTCGCCAGGCGCACCACCGCCTCGCGCGGCTCGAGCGCGTAGACCTCGAACCCGTCCACCCCAGTCCTCCTCAGGATCGGGGACATCAGGTCCTCCCTCCCCACCTCGTTCACGGGGGTCCCCTGGGCCAGGGGGTTGGGGCTCGGGAGCACCAGGACGCGGGCCCCGCCCGCCTCCCCCCACAGGAAGGCCTTGAACCTGTGCTTCAGCCCCACCTCGTCCACGAGCGTCACGGTGGGGTGCTCGTGCCCCATCACGAGGCACCCGCACCCGAGGGCGCGCGCGTCCACGTCCAGGTGCCCGTGGACGACGCAGCAGCCCCCCACCTCGAGGGGCCCCTCCACCACCCTCCCCCCGAGCCTCTCCACCGCCGGCGCGATGAAGTTGTCGTGGTTGCCGCGGACCAGGACCACCTCCGCCCCCAGCTCCCGGGCCCCGAGGACCAGGGCCCTGACCTCCTCGTACTCCGAGCGGAGGCCCGCCCCGAGCTCGTGCTTCAGGTCGCCCGCTATGACCAGCCTCCGGGCCCCGAGCTCCCCGAGCGCCCCCAGGACGGCGCGCCTCACCTCACCCGAGAGGTCGTACGGCAGGTGGACCCCCTCCAGCTCCAGCGCCTCCTCCATCCCCAGGTGCAGGTCCGCCACCAGGAGGGCGTCGTCCAGCGCCGCCGCCGGGTGGGGGAGCAGGCGCAGGCCGCCCTCGAGGAGCACTCCCTCCACGCCCCCCGAGCGCGGAGGGAACGCTTATAAGCTGACCGGGGGAATTTCGCGCGCCTCGGTAGCTCAGCTGGCCAGAGCGCCGCCTTGGTAAGGCGGAGGCCGCGGGTTCGAATCCCGCCCGAGGCTTCGCCGCCCCGGGATCCCACAGCCGGCGGTCAACGTTAATATTCTGACTGCGAGCCGATGGCCGCGTTGGGCAGCCCGCTCGCAGCGCTGGCGGTCGCGCTGGTGGCCCTGGCGGCCCTGGGCGCACAGACGCCCCAGGCCTCGATAGTCCTCTACCCCACCGGCTACGCCCGCGTGACAATCTCGGCGCAGGTGGCCGCCCCGGGCCCGGTCAACATATCGCTCATAGGGGTCCCCGAGGGGCTCACCGCGACCTACGCCAACGGGTCCCCGGTGCCCTTCGAGATCCGCGGCGGGACGCTGCGCCTGGAGCCGGCCGCCGCCGGCGCGGTCCTCGTGAGCTACCTCACCTCCAGCATAGTGGGCAAGGGCCCGTCCGCCTGGTACGCGTCCTTCTCCACGAGCTACCCCACGGAGCTGGAGCTGCCCCGGAACGCCTCCCTCATATACGCGAGCTCCCTCCCGGAGGAGATCGCGGTGAGCGGCGGCTCGCTCGTGCTGTACCTCGCGCCTGGCAACTGGACGGTGTACTACGAGCTGCCGCCGCCCACCCGGGGGTCCGGCGGCGGGCCGCTCAATCCCTACTGGGCCGCCGCGGCGGCCGCGGCCATCGCGGCGGCGCTCCTCCTCGGGGCGCGCTTCGGCCGCCGCGCCCCGCCCGCCGCGAGGGGCACCGACTCCCTGATACTGGATTACCTGAGGAGGAGGGGAGGGTCCGCGACCGAGGCCGAGATAAGGCGCGCCCTCGCCATCCCCAAGACCAGCTGCTGGAGGGCGATAAGGCGCCTGGAGAGGGAGGGCAAGGTCAGGGTCGAGAAGCGCGATGGGGAGAACGTGGTCCACCTGGCCCGATCCCGCCCCCGAGGCGGGCCGCGGACGCGAGCAGCGCGATGGCCGCCGCCTCCGAGGCGACCAGGAAGGCCGCGGACGCGCCCAGCCCGACCTGGAGGAGCGCCGCGAACGCGGACCCGCCGAGGGCCCCCGCCACCGCCTTCCCCGTGTAGAGAGCCGCCGTGTTGGAGGTCGAGTAGGCCTCGCCGTAGATCTCGCCGACTGCGCTGAAGTAGAGGGGGACCAGAGCGCCCCCGAAGATCCCCACCATCAGGGCCCCCTCGAGCACGAGCCCCGCGGGCACGATGGCAGATCCCACGGCCATCGCGGCCGCGCTCAGCGCGAGCGTCCTGAGCGTCCCGAGGCGGTCGGCGACCGAGCCCAGGAGGGGCCTGCCGATCCCGCTCGCCACCGGGAAGGCGCTTATGGCCGCGGCGAGCCCGGCCCCGCCCACCCCCAGGCCGGCCGCGATCCTCGAGAGGGAGCTCGAGAAGGCGAGCAGCGGGACAGCCGCCAGCGCGTAGGAGGCGTAGATCATCCACCAGCGGGCGTCCCTCACCGCCTCCCCCGTCCTCACCCCCCTCAGCCCCCGGGGATAGGAGAGGGTCGACGCCGCCGCCGGCAGCACCGCCAGCTCCACGAGCCCTATGGCCATAGACGGCGCCCTGAAGCCGCCCGCCGCCAGTATGAACGGGTTCGCGACAGCGCCGCCGACGCCGAACCCGACGCTCACGAGCCCCACGGCCAACCCCCTCCTGTCCGGGAACCACTTCAGCGCGACGTTGGAGGCGACGCCGTACAGTATCCCCTCGCCCGCGCTCCCCACCGCCCAGGACGCGTAGAACTCGGCCATGCCCCGGGAGGCCGACGTGCCCAGGAACCCCGCGGCGCTCATGAGCGCGGCCGCGATCGAGATCCCCCTGGGCCCCCTCGCGTCCGCGACCGCCCCTCCCAGGAGCTGGGAGGCCGTCGAGACCGCCACGAAGAGCGTGAAGGCCGCCTGGACCTCCTGGAACCCCGCGCCCATCCCCTCCGAGATCAGCGGCCCCAGGGCGTTCCAGGAGTACTGGTAGATGGAGTTGAACGCCATGATCAGGAAACCGACGGCCAGGAGCAGCCGCCGATCCAACCGGCGGGCGGCGGGGCCGCCAAGATTTATCTATTGCCGGGCCCACATCCCGCCCATGACCTACGTGGTGGCCGGGGGATCGGGCTACCTGGGGGGCCACCTCGTCGGAGCGCTCGCCGCGCGCGGCGAGGAAGTCCTCGTGGTGGACAGGGCGCCCCCGCGCGCGGGCGTCCCCCACCTGGTGCGCGACCTGAGGGAGCCCCTGGACCTCGACGTGCGCGAGCCCAGGATCTACCACCTGGCCGCGAGCCCCATCGTGAGGACCACGTCGGAGGAGGCGAGGCGCCGCGTGGAGGAGGAGCTCAGGATCACGGTCAACATAGCGGAGCTGGCGAGGCTCAGGGACGCGGAGCTCCTAGTCTACGTGTCCTCGCCCGCGGTCTACGGGAACGCGCCGACCCCGACGCCGGAGGACGCCCCCCGGAGGCCCATATCCCACCACGGGCTGATAAAGGCCATGTCGGAGGACGTCGTGGAGTTCTACTCCAGGGTCTACGGCATAAGGGGGCTGATAGTCCGGCTCACGAACGTGGTGGGCGGGGCCATGACCCACGGCGTGGTCCTGGACTTCGTCCGCAAGCTGCGCTCCAACCCCGGCGAGCTCGAGGTCTACGGGGACGGGACCCAGGGGAGGAGCTTCCTCTACGTGGATGACGCGATAGCGGCGCTCGAGGCCCTCGAGGGGAGCGGCGCGGAGGGGGTCTACAACGCGGGGAACTCCGACTGGATAACTGTGCGCGAGGTCGCAGAGATAGTGTCCTCCGCCATGGGCCTGCGCCCTGCCCTCAGGTTCAACAGGTGCGTGATGGACATAAAGGACGCGCTGGGCAGCGAGGGCTGGCCAGGCGACATAAGGCTCGTCTTCCCCGACTCGAGCAGGCTCAGGTCCCTGGGGTGGAGCCCGAGGATGGACTCCAGGGCCGCTGTGGCCAGGGCGGTCGGGGACCTCCTGGGCGGCCGGTGAGGCCCGCATGGCCCACGGGGACCTCAGGGACTTCCTCTCTGACCTGGAGTCCAGGGGCCAGCTGGTCAGGCTCAGGGAGAGCGTGAGCGTCGACCTGGAGCTGGCGGCGGTCCTCCGCAGGATCACGTACGCGGGGGGCCCGGCGGTCCTCTTCGAGTCCACCAGGGAGGGGACCCTCCCCGCCGTCGGGAACCTCTTCGGGTCGTGGGGGAGGGTCGAGCTGGCGGCCGGCGGGGACCCGTACCCGGCCCTCTCGTCCGCGCTCGGCTCCCTCCCCCTGAGGCCCCCCTCCGGGATCTCCGGCGCCATCAGGTCGATCGGGGACCTCTCCAGGCTCTCCAGGGTAGCCCCGAGGACGGTCCGCTCGGGCCCGGTCAGGGAGGTCCCGTGGGACGAGGTGGACCTACTGAGGCTCCCCGCTATAAGGCAGTGGCCGGGCGAGCCCGGGCGCTTCCTCACGATGGGGATCACGTTCGTGAGGGGCAAGGGGGGCGCCTTGGACTTCGGCTACTACAGGCTCCAGGTCCTCGGCAGGGACTCCCTGATAATGCACTGGATGCCTTGGCGCAGGGGCGCCGCGTACGGCGAGGAGTCCCGCCAGGTCGCGATAGTGTTCGGCCCCGACCCCGTGACCATGCTCATGGCCGGGGTGCCCGTCCCCCACCCCATGGACAAGGCGCTGGTGGTCGGGATGCTGAGGGGGGAGGGCCTCGAGCTGGTGAGGGGAGAGACGGTGGACGTGGAGTACCCCGCGCGCTCGGAGCTCGTAATTGAGGGGGAGCTCACCGGCGAGACGGCGCTCGAGGGCCCCTTCGGGGACCACGCCGGGGTCTACTCGGCGGCCAGGCCGTACCCGGTCGTCAGGGTGAGGGCCATCTTCTCGAGGCGCGACCCCGTGATCCCCGTCACCGTGACGGGGAGGCCCGTGCTCGAGGACGGCAACATCATCCGCTTCGGCGAGCGCGCGGCCCTGGCGTTCGTGCAGCAGCTGCTCCCGGAGGTCGTCGACCTGCACATGCCGCCCGCCGGGCTGGGCTACCTGACCCTGGTCTCGATAAGGAAGAGGTACCCGGGCCACGCGATGAGGGTCGCCGCGGCCCTCTGGGCCCTCTCGCCCCTCTACCACAAGCTGACCGTGGTCCTCGACTCGGACGTCGACCTGAGGGATCCTACGTCGGTGACCTACGCGATCTCGGCGAACGTGAACCCCGGCCGCGACATCCGGGTCGTGGACGGCTACCCGACGGAGGAGCTCGACCCGTCCACGCCGACCCCCGGGTTCGGGAGCAAGGCGTGCGTCGACGCGACCAGGAAGCTGCCCGAGGAGTACGGGGGGGCGGAGTACCCCGGGGACCTGGTCGCCCCGCCGGAGGTCGAGGAGCTCGCCAGGCGCATATCGGAGTCCATCCTGGGGGGCGGGCGCGCGTGAGCCGCGCGCTCAAGCTCGCCGCCCCGCTCCTCGGATTCGCCACGTCCGCCATACTGACGTCCGCCCTCTCGACCTACGCTCTCTACCTGGAGTACTTCCACTCGAGGCTCGGGGCGCCGATGCCCTCGCTGGCGCTCTGGGGCAGCGTCCTGTACTTCGCGGGCATGCCGGCCGGCAAGGTCCTGGGGAGGGCCCTCAGGTTCTACCGGCGCCTCCCCTCGGCCGCCCTCGGGATGTCGGCCCTGATAGCCGCGGCGCTCGCGCTGATGCCCTTCGCGTCCTCCCTCGCGGAGCTGATGGCCCTCAGGTTCCTCCAGGGCACCGTGACCTTCCTCATGGAGATATTCTCGAACGCCTACTCGTACCTCTATGAGGACTTCGGGACGAGGACCCTGGCGTCCGCGGTGTCGATCTCCGGGATACCCGGGGGAGTGGCGATGGGCACGTCCGCATACGTCCTGGCGCTGGCGAATCCATTCCTGGTGTACTCGGCCCTGGCGGCCTCGGCGCTGGCGGCGGCAGCGGCGTACTCGCTCACCCTGTCCAGGCTGGGCCCCGCGCTGGCCCCCCTCAGGATAGAATCGCGCGGCACCACCTTCCGCATGGGGAGGACCTGGCTGATGGGCGGCCTGTGGGCCACAATAGCCGGCTTCAACCTGGTGCTGGCGGTCGCGCTCCCGCCGTTCGTGTCGTCGTACGCGCCCTCCGAGGTCCCGCTGGCGATGGGCGCGTTCGGCATCACGGCCGCGCTCCTCACGGTCATCTCCGGGGCCGTGGCTTACGCGATCCGTTCCCGGGCGGCGCTGTCCGCGGTCGTGTCGGCCGGCTACGCGCTCGGGTTCGCCGGCTTCGCCTACCTGTGGATGGCGCGCCCCACGGGCGCGTGGCTCGTCGCCGCCGTGGCGCTGATAAACGCGGAGGCGCTCGCGGTCCCGTACATCTACTCGATACCCAGGCACATCTACCCGGAGGGGCTCGCGGCCAAGGGGACCTGGGAGTTCGCGCTCATAGGGTCCACGTTCCACGTCTGGGCTACAGCGCTCGTGCTGGGCATCGGATACCGCGTCGGGTTCGGCGCGGCCATGGCGATCCTGATGGGCCCCCCGCTCTACGGGATGCTGGCCTCCCTCGCGATGCCAAGGCTGTTCCGCCCCTAGGGAAGCCCCAGGAGCCGGGAGGCGGCCATCGACGCTATGAGTATCGCCAGCATCACGAGCCTGACGCTGAAGGGCCCCGCCCAGAGGGCCCTCAGCTCCCTCCACCTCCTCCTGACCTCCTCCTCGCTCCCGCTGAGTATGGGCCCCAGGAGCCTGAGCGTCCAGGGGACGAGCGCGAGGGCCGCGAGGGAGAGGATCGGCAGGTAGCCCAGGAGGGCGGAGGCCGCCAGCGCGGCGTACATGACGGCGACGGCCGCCAGCGCGGCCCTCCTCGTCCCCCCCATGCCCAGGAGGAGCACCATCGTGAGCTTCCCGACCGCGCGGCTCGCCTCCACCTCGAGCGCCCCGGACCCCAGGAGTATCAGGAAGACGAATGCCCCGTTGGGCACCCCCACCAGCAGGGGGTAGAGCCGTCCGAGCGACCCGACCTGGACCCCGTAGGACCCCCAGACGACGAGCGGCCCCATGGCCAGCGCCGCCACCACCTCGCCCAGGCCGCGGTAGTGGAGCCTGAGGGGCGGCTCGCTGTAGGCAGCGCCCAGGAAGAGCCCGATGGCCCCCAGTATCAGGACGGGGAGCCCCACGATGGCCGCGAGCGCGACCGCCGCCGCGAGCGCCGCCGCCAGGAGCGCGTAGCCCGCGGCCCTCACGCTCGAGGGGCTGAGGCCGAGGTCCAGTATCGGGTGGAGCCTGTGGGAGAAGCCCGAGGACCTGTATATGGAGTCGACCCCCGTCGCGTAGTCATCGTAGTCGTGGACCAGGTTGACCCCCGCCTGGGCCGCCAGCAGGCCCCCCAGGGTGAGCAGGTAAGTCCCCCAGTCGAGCCTCCCGGTCGCGTACCAGGCCAGGGCAGCCCCCAGGGTGACCGAGGAGAAAGCGCTCGTCAGCGTCACCGGGCTGAAGGAGAGGAGCCACGCCCTGAGGCCGCCCACACTGGGCCTGGGGACCCCGGCCTTAAAAAGCGTCGGCCCGGGGGCGCCGCCGGGGCCGCGCGAAACGCCTATTGAGGCCGGCGATCGGCCCGCCGCGTGCGCTGGCCGCCGCCCACGCCGAGCGCGGCCCTGCTGGTGCTGGGGTCCCTCGCGCTGGCGCTCGCCTCCCAGGGGGGGCTGCGCCCCCCCGGCGCTGTCCTGGCGCCGGCAGCCGCCGCAGCGACCCTCGCCTCCTACGGGCGCCTCTACGCGTCCGCCTCCTCCAGGTCCCCCCGCCCCGATCCCCCGGCCCTCGCGCTCTCGCTCTCGCCGTACGCGATCGCGCTCGCACTGGAGGGCCCCCGGCTCGCCGCCTGGTACGCGCCCCCGGCGGCCGCGTTCGCGGCGTACCTGGCCATATCGCTGGGCGGGCGCGGGAGGTCGGCCGCGGGGCTGACCGCGGGCGCCGTGTCGCTCGCCTCGCTGTCCGCGGCCCTCTCCGGGATCCTGGGGAGCCCCCTCCCGTACGCCGCGCCGCTCTGCGCGGCCTGGGGGTCGCTGGCCGCCTTCAACGTGCTGCTCGTGGAGGGGGCCCTGCCCTCCAGGGGGGTCCCGCGCGCCGCCAGCCTCGTCCCCCTGGCGGCCGGGCTCGCCGCCTCCCTGGCCTGCCTCCCTCCCCTGGGGCTCGCGTTCGCGGACCCCCTGTACCTGGCGATCAGGCACCGGGGGCGCAGGGTGGATCCGAGGGACCTGAGGCGGCTCGGGGTCCGCCTGGCCGCCAGCTCCACGGCCTCCCTGGCGATCATGATTGCTGTGGCGCTCGCGTCGCGCGGCGCACCCTTATTACGGTGGGGCTGCGCGCCCCCGCGCCGATGAGGGTGGGCTTCGCCGGGCTGGGGCTCATGGGCTCCAGGATCGCCAGGAGGCTCTCGCTATCGGGGGCCGAGCTCCTGCTCTGGGACAGGACGGCCTCCAGGGCGCGGGAGGTGGCATCGGGGATCCCGGGGTCCGTCGCCGCGGCGGACCTGGGGGAGCTGGGGGCCGCGGACGTCGTCTTCGTGATGGTGAGGGACTCGCCCGCGACCCTCTCGGTCGTGTCGGGGCTGCCCGCGGGGAGGAGGACCGTCGTGAACCTGGGCACCATACTGCCCCAGGACTCGCTCCGCATCCGCTCGATCGTCGAGTCCGGGGGAGGCCGCTTCGTGGACGCGCCGGTTGTCGGCAGCACGCCGGCCGCGGAGGAGGGAAGACTCGTCGTCCTCGCCTCGGGCGAGCGGCGCGACGTCGAGGGGGTGATGCCCCTCCTGTCCCTGATCGGGAGGACCATCTACGCGGGCCCCATCCCGTCCGGGACCCACGCCAAGCTCGCGGCCAACCTGATATTGGCGGGCATGACCGAGGTCCTGGCGGAGGCCCTCGAGTTCTCCGACAGCGTGGGGCTGGACCGCCGCGTGCTCGCCGACGTCCTGGGCGCGAGCCCCTACCATAACGCGTACTTCGACCTGAAGCTCGGGCCCATGATGAGGGGCGAGTTCCCCGCCCAGTTCCCCCTGGAGCTGATGCACAAGGACCTCCGCTACATATTGGCGGTGGCCCAGGAGGCAGGCGCGTTCGTGCCCCTGACGGCCCTGGCGGAGCAGCTCTACGGGGAGGCGGAGAGGCGCGGGTGCTCCAGGGAGGACGTGGCCGCGATATCGAAGTTCATAGGCTCCGGCTGCGGGACCCCCGGGGCCAGCGACGTTAATAAGTCGCCCGATCGGGGCGCCTGACGTCGGGTGCGGGGCTATGCCGGGCGTCAGCAGGATATTCGTCGTGGGCGCGGGCACGATGGGCCACGGGATAGCGGAGGTCGCGGCCCTCAGGGGGTTCTCCGTCACCCTCTACGACATAAAGCAGGAGTTCCTGGACGGGGCCCTCTCCAGGATAAGGTGGAGCCTGGAGAGGCTCGCGGAGAGGGGGACCATAGGGAGCCCCGACGAGGTGATGTCCCGCATATCCACGACGCTCGACCTGGAGTCGGGCGCGTCGGGCGCGGACTTCGTGATAGAGGCGGCGCCCGAGCGCATGGAGGTGAAGAGGGACATATTCTCGAGGCTCGACAGGAGCGCGCGCCCCGGGGCCGTCCTGGCGACGAACACCAGCAGCCTCCCCATAACCGAGATCTCGGAGTCGGTCTCCGAGGGGAGGAGGGGCAGCGTGGTCGGGATGCACTTCTTCAACCCGCCCGTGATAATGCAGCTGGTCGAGGTGGTCCGCGGGAGCCACACGAGCGACGCGGCCGTGGGCGCGGCGTACGACCTGGCGAGGGCCCTCGGGAAGCAGCCGGTCATCGTGAACAGGGACGTCCCGGGCTTCATAGTCAACAGGATAATGGCCAGGTTCCTGAACGCGGCGTGCTCACTGGTCGAGAGGGGGATCTACGGGATGGAGCAGGTGGACGCCGCCGCCCGCCACTCCCTCGGCATGCCGATGGGGGCCTTCGAGCTCTCAGACTACATAGGTATGGACGTCCTGGACGACATAATCCGCGCGATGGTGGCCCGCGGGTTCCGCATGAGGCCCTGCGGCCTCTTCGGCGAGGCCCGCGCCGCGGGCAGGCTCGGCGTGAAGTCCGGGAGGGGCTTCTACGAGCACCCGGGCGCCAAGTTCAGGAAGCCCGAGCTGGACCCCTCGCTGGCGGGGGCGGTGGACCCGGTCCTGCTGATAGCCCCCGCCGTGAACGAGGCCGCCTACCTGCTGAGGGAGGGGGTCGCGAGCAGGGACGACATAGACAAGGCCGTGAGGCTGGGCCTGAACTACCCCAGGGGGATATTCGAGTACGCGGACCAGTACGGGCCGGGCGCGATCGCCTCGGCCCTCAGGAGGCTCGAGGGGCTGCTGGGGTCCGACGAATATGAGCCGGATCCGCTGATACTCGAGATCGCGGGGAGGGGCGGGCGCTTCTACCCCCGGGGCCCGGGCTGATGGCGATGGTCTCGGCCTCCAGCAGGCTCTCGCGCCTCAGGCCCTCCGGCGTGCGGGAGCTCTTCGAGCTGGCGCGCAGGTACCCAGACGCCGTGAACCTGACGCTGGGCGAGCCAGACGCCGCGACCCCGGAGAACGTCCGCGAGGCCGCCCGCAGGGCCATGGAGGGGGGCCTCACCCACTACACGCCCAACGCGGGGCTGCCGGAGCTCCGCCGCGCGATAGCGGAGAGGTACGCCAGGGAGTACGGGGCGGGCTTCGGGGAGGACCAGGTCCTGGTCACGCAGGGCGGGAGCCAGGCGCTGCTCGAGGCGTTCGCCGCGACGATGGACGAGGGCGACTCCGTCCTCGTCCCCACCCCCGCGTTCGTCGGCTACGCGGGCGCCGCCTCGATACTCGGCATCAGGGCCATCGAGGTGCCGACCCGCGCCGAGGACGGCTTCGCGCCCACCGTGGAGTCCCTCAGGGCGGCGGCCGACGGGAGGACCCGCGCGGTCGTGGTCAACAGCCCCAACAACCCAACGGGCGCGGTCTACGGGAGGCGCGCCCTCGAGGAGATAATATCGTTCGCGGAGGAGCGCGACCTCTGGATAATATCGGACGAGGTCTACGAGAGGTTCGTCTTCGACGGGGAGTTCGTCAGCATGGCGTCGTTCGACGCCGAGGTGCTCGGGAGGACGATAATCGTGAACTCCTTCTCGAAGACCTACGCCATGACGGGGTGGAGGATAGGATACATGGTGGCGCCGAGGGCGATAGTGGAGGAGGCGATCAAGTTCCAGATGTACGACGCGGTCTGCCCCAGCTCCATATCCCAGGCCGCGGCCCTGGAGGCCCTCAGGGGCCCGCAGGACTTCACCAGGAGGTACGTCGAGGAGGTCAGGAGGAGGATGGAGTACGCTCACTCCAGGCTCTCGTCGATGGAGGGGGTGAGCGTCGTGAGGCCCAGGGGCGCCTTCTACATCTTCCCGAGGATAGACGCGGGGATGGGGTCGGCGGACCTCGCCAGGGCCCTCCTGGAGGAGGAGAGGGTCGCGGTGGTCCCCGGGGTAGCGTTCGGCGCGGCGGGAGAGGGCCACGTCAGGATATCCCTCGCCGCGAGCATGGACTCGATAGCGAGGGGGCTGGACGGGATCGAGAGGTTCCTCGCCAGGCGCCGCGGCGCGGGGCGCCGACGCCCGCTGAGTAATAACGAATATAGGCATAATATTACGTGATTTTGTTGAATGAGGGCCCTTGCCAAATAATTTTTTATCAGGCGGGGCGGGGGGCGGCGTGGGTGAGTCGATGCAGGACAGGAGGATCTGGGAGCACCCCGTGCTCTCGTGGGACAGGGGGACCCCCCTGAGCATCAGCTACGATGGCAGGAGCGTGACCGCCTACCCCAACGAGACCGTCGCGGCCGCGCTGTACGCGGCGGGCGTCCTGGCCTTCACGAGGAGCAGCTACCTCCACAGGCCGAGGGGGCCGTTCTGCATGATAGGCAAGTGCTCCCAGTGCATGATGAGGGTGGACGGGGTGCCGCACGTGAGGACCTGCATACTGCCGGTCGAGGACGGGATGGTGATAGAGTCGGAGGATCCCCACGACTCCGAGTACCCCACCCCGGCGCGCGAGCTGAGGGTCGAGAGGCAGGAGCTCTCCTACGACCTCGCGATCATCGGGGCGGGCCCCGCCGGCCTCTCGGCGGCGCTCGCGGCGGCGCCATCGGGCATGAGGATAGCCGTGCTGGATCAGTCCCCCTATCCGGGGGGCCAGCTGGTGAAGCAGACCCACAAGTTCTTCGGCACCAAGGAGAGCTTCGCCGGCACGAGGGGCGTGGACATAGCGAGGAACCTCATCTCGATGCTCAGGGAGTACCCCAACGTGGAGCTCCACACGACGACCCAGGTCATTGGGTACTACCCGCCGGAGGGGGTCCTGATCGCCGCCAGGGCCGAGGGCGTAGGCAGGTACAAGCTCATGTACATAAGGGCCGGCAGGTACCTGGTGGCCACGGGCGCCATGGAGAGGACCCTCGCCTTCCCCGGGAACGACCTGCCGGGGGTCATGGGGGCCGGGGCGGCCCAGACCCTCATGAACGTCTTCGGCATCAAGCCCGCGGACGACGTCCTGATAATAGGGGCCGGGAACGTGGGCGTGATAGTGGCCTACCAGGCCAGGCAGGCCGGGATAAACGTGAGGGCCGTGATAGACATACTGCCCAAGACGGCCGCCTACCTGGTTCACGCAGCCAAGATCAGGAGGCTCCGGATACCGATATTCCTGGAGCACACGATAAAGGGGGCTTACGGCGACGGCGCCGTCGAGTCCGCGGTGATCTACCAGGTGGACCGCTCCTTCAGGCCCATCGAGGGTACCGAGAAGGAGCTGAAGGTGGATGGGGTGTGGATGGCGGTCGGGCTTTCCCCCAGCGTCGAGCTCCTCAGCAAGATGGGCGCGAGGATAAAGTTCGTCCCGGAGCTCGGCGGGTACGTGCCCTACCGCACCAAGTACATGGAGACCAGCGTCAGGGGGGTGTACGTCGCCGGCGACGCGAGCGGGATAGAGGAGGCCTCCACGGCGATGATGGAGGGCAAGATAGCAGGGCTATCGGCCGCGATCAGCGCCGGCAGGGGGACGGACGCCATGGCGGAGGAGCGGAGGAAGGCGATAGAGTGGCTGGACCTCTTCAGGGAGAGCCCCGACTACAGGAGGATCAAGGAGGGGGTCAGCAAGGTGCTGATACAGGAGGCGGCCTGAGATGTCGGAGGTCGAGGGGACGATCGGGATCGAGGCCGGCATCGTGACGCTGGAGGACCTCCGCAGGGAGGGCAGGCTGCCCCCTCCGGAGGTCCTCGAGAGGGGGGTGGCCCTCCCGATAATAGACTGCCTCGAGGACATACCGTGCACCCCCTGCAGGGACGTGTGCCCGACCGGCGCCATAACGATGAAGACCATGATAAACCGGCCGGAGATCAACTGGGACGCGTGCACGGGCTGCACGCTGTGCGCCCAGGCCTGCCCGGGCCTCGCGATAAACATAGTCAATTACCACTTCGGGAGGAGGAGCCTCAGGAGGCCCGGCTACGAGGACTACGCGCTCGTGATGCTGCCCTACGAGCTCACGCCAATCCCCAAGAGGGGCGAGGTCGTGATGGTATTCGACAGGGCCGGGAGGCAGCTGGGCGAGGCGGAGGTCTTCTCCGTCATGAAGAGCCCGAAGTTCGGCACCGTCATGGTGGGCGTCCTGGTCCCCCAGTCCATAGCGTTCGAGGTGAAGGGCGTGGAGGTGAAGCGCCGATGGCCGGGTCGGAGGTGAGGAGCTCCGTGAGGGAGCAGCCGACCATCGTGTGCAGGTGCATGGACAAGACCCAGGAGGACCTGATCAAATCCCTGCAGATGGCCATCAGGATGTTCGGGCCCGAGGCGCTGGAGTTCGAGAACTACAGGCGCCTGGCGACCGCGACCACCGGCTTCTGCCAGGGCAGGGGGTGCCTCTCCCTGGTGCAGAGGGTGTTCGCGAGCGAGATGAAGAAGATGGGGATCGAGTTCGACATGGACGAGATCCAGTTCAGGGTGAGGTCGCCGCTCCAGCCCGTCCCGCTGGGCCTGTTCGCCAGGCGCAGCCTGGAGGAGGTCTGAGCGCATGAGGGTGGCGATAATAGGGGCGGGCGTCATCGGCGTGGGCATAGGCCGCGAGCTCTCCGGGAGGGGGGTCGAGGTAGAGGTCCTGGAGGCGGCGTACCCCGAGTCGGGGGCCAGCGGGAGGTCGATAGGCGTCTCGAGCGTGCAGCAGAAGGATCCCAGGCTCGCCAGGCTCGCGATGGAGGGCATAGGGATCTCGAGGGAGATCGACAGGGTGCTGAAGGAGGAGTTCAATATGCCAACTGGGGTCATGGGGGAGCAGGTCCCCCACGCCTCCATAGCGCTCAGCGAGCAGGACCGCGCGAGGCTCTCCAGGTACTTCGAGTACTGGAGGGCCGCGGGGGCCGAGGCCAGGGAGATGAGCCCCAGGGAGGTCAAGGAGGAGCTCATGCCCTGGATAGACGAGGGCTCCTTCGTCAGCGCGTTCGTCACGTTCAGCGACTTCAAGCTGATGTACTTCCCGCTGGTCAGCAGCGGCATAATGATGATCAGGTCGAGGGGCGGGGTCGTCCGCCGCAAGAGCAGGGTGGTCGGCTTCGACGCGACGGGCTCCAGGGTGAGGGCGGCCCTCCTGGAGGGCGGGCGGAGGGTGGAGGCCGACGCCTACGTGGTGGCGGCAGGCGCGAGGAGCGCGGAGCTCGCGGCGGCTCTCGGCGACGCGGTGCCCCCGATAAGGGTGGCCCAGGCCGGCGCGCTCGTCACCGAGCCCTACAAGTACCAGTTCCGGCCCGTGGTCACGGTCGACAGCAAGGGCTACAGGTTCACGCAGACCCTGAGGAAGGAGTTCGTCGCCTCGGTCTACGACATGGGCTACGACAACGAGGGATTCAGCGTGGACGAGAGCCTCAGGGTCCTCGAGAGGCTCGCCACTGTGACGGTCAAGCTGTTCCCCAGCTTCTCCTACATGAACGTGCTCAGGCAGTGGGGCGCCTACCTGGACTACGCGCTCGACGGCCTCCCGATCGTCGGCTGGAGCCAGAAGTATGAGAACCTCTACTACGCCTACGGCTTCGGGAACTACGGGTTCAGCGTCGGGCCCGCGGCCGCCCGGAGGGCCGCGCGCGAGATCGCCGACGGCGGAAGGGACCCGGAGCTGGAGCCGCTCCGCCCGGGGCGCGGCCGGCGAGGCGCCGCCCATATATCTGGCCCCTTGGCATCCCGAGCGATGGTGCTGGCGGCCAAGCTCTTCAGGCTCAGGGCTCCCCTCAGGCCCGACGTCCTGGTCCCCAAGCTGAGGGACTTCAGGCTCGAGCGCGAGGACGCGGAGACGGGCCAGGTCCTGGTCGAGGAGATAAGGGGCCTCGAGTACAGCTCCGGCTTCCTCTCGGCGACCGTCCTGAAGGACCGCCCCCTCGTCTTCAGGAGGCGCGATGACTTGGTGAAGACCGTGAGGACCATCGAGGTGCCGTTCCACCTGAGGCTCGAGGGCGGGGAGCAGCTGCTCCTCGTGCTCGCGAAGAAGGGGCTTGCCAACGAGGTCGCCTCCGACCTCTCGCGCATAATGTACGGGAGCCCGAAGATGATAGTGGAGGCGCGCCTCTCCCACGAGAAGTTCCGGAGGTACTTCGAGGGGTCCATGGAGGACGCGAGGGTCATATACTTCGACCAGGTGGACCTGCCCAACGTGGGGGTCCTGGCGCTCTACGGCGAGTCCCTCAGGGACTCCGCGCTCTACCACGAGTACCTGGAGCACGGCAAGATCTGGTACGTTGTGGTGACGCTGCCCTCGAGGGGCGGGCTCACCGTCGGCGTGACGCGCAACGCGATAATCGCCGCGTTCGGGCGCGCGACCGCGCAGGACCTGGTGGACTTCGCGTTCGGCGAGCTGGCGGGGCTCCTGGAGGAGCCGGGGGCGGGGGATGGGGAGTAGGCCATCCCTTTATTAACGGGGACCTTCCACTCGCCGCGTGCGTGCGATCCTCAGGGGCGTCTCGAGGAGGGTGCCCAGGGCCGAGCTGCTCGTGGGGGCGGTCCCCGGGGCCGGGCAGGTGGGGAAGCTCGCGGTGGATCACCTGATAGTGGAGCTACAGGCAGAGCTCGTGGCGGAGATCTACAGCCCCGCGTTCCCGCCCCAGGTGTACATACAGAGCAACGGCGTGGCCTACCTGCCGCGCTTCCAGATATACCACGCCGAGCATGGCTCGAGGTCGCTGCTGCTCTTCACGGGGCCCTCCCAGCTCGAGAGCAACGAGGCGAGCTACGAGGTCGTCGACAGCGCGCTGGAGGTCGCCAGGGATGCCGGGGTCGTCGAGGTGTACTCCCTGGCGGCTTACATACTGGGGAGGGAGCCGACCGAGAGGGCGGTCCACGGCACGGCGACCAGGCCGGAGCTCCTGGACAGGCTCAGGCAGGCCGGGGTCAAGATAATGGACGGCGGCGAGATAAACGGCATGAACGGCCTGATATTCGCAATGGCCTCCATGAAGGGCATGGACGGCATATGCCTGCTCGGGGAGACGGCCGGCTACTACATAGACGCCCTGAGCTCCAAGGAGGTCCTCAAGGCCCTGGCGAGGCTCTCCGGCGTGGAGGTGGACTACTCCAGGCTGGACTCCCTGGCGGCGGAGGCGGAGAAGGCGATAAAGGCCATGATGGAGGAACTGTCGAAGGGCGAGGCGTCGGCGAGCGAGACGCGCCCGGGGCGCATGGACTACATAAGCTGAGGGCTGGGCTCGCGCTCCCCGCGCCTGGGTATCACCGACGCCGGGTCGGGCAGGGAGCGCGCCACGTCCCGGGGCACGCGCCCCCTCAGGTAGGCCGCCCCGGGGCGGCGCGAGGGGAGGGGGATCGCCCCCTCCGGGGCCCCGCCCGGCCCGGAGCGCGATATGGCCCCCGAGGGGCAGGCGAGCTCGCAGGGGGGCCTCCCCTCGAAGGAGCAGGCGGGGGGGCCGACCTGGGCGCAGACGTACGGGATCCAGACGGGCCTGGACTCCTCCTCCGACTCGAGCTGCAGGACCCAGATCCAGGCGTCGCCCCCGGTGGCGAGCCTGCACGCGGCCACGCACGCCCCGCACGCGAAGCACGCGTCGGCGTCCACCAGGAACGCGGGCCCCGCCTCGCTCAGCCCTCCTCACCTCGCAGAGCAGCGCCTTGAAGGACGGGTAGCCGGATATGGGGTCGAAGGAGCGGGGCGTTGCGTCGTTTGCGTTCGCCCCGGGGACGGACGCCCACCCGTGCGGGACGTCCACGACCCCCGGGGGCATCATGTGGGTGACCCTGGCCCTCATCCTCAGCGAGCCGTGGGGCGTCTCCACGACCACAAGATCCCCGTCCCTTATCCCCCTCGCGGCCGCGTCCCGGGGGCTGATCCTCGCGAGGGGCTCCGGCTCCATCTCCCTCAGCCAGGGCAGCTCCCTGTGCTTGCTGTGGGTGTAGACCGGGGACCTGGAGCCGGTGATGAGCACCAGGGGGTACCTCGCGGCGAGGTCGGGCCTGCTCAGGGGGGACTCCTCCGGCTCCCTGTACGTGGGGAGGGGGTCGAACCCATACTTCTCGAGGACGGTGGACCAGACCTCCACCTTGCCCGTGGGGGTGGGGAACCCCGGCCTCCCGTCCTCCCTCAGGAGCCCCCTCTCGTACTTCCTGAAGGCCTCCCTGGAGGGCACGAGGAGGCCGTCCGGCACCGGTATCTCATCGTAGCCGACCCCG
>Ga0081534_100107_pt1 | contig 29972 bp, 48 predicted proteins | sample MonGeyMetagenome_FD_71019 | JGI IMG/M metagenome (GOLD analysis project Ga0081534, IMG submission 71019) | Hypoxic/sulfidic aquatic microbial communities from Monarch Geyser, Yellowstone National Park, USA - MG (SPAdes) v1 (version 2) | ecosystem: Environmental > Aquatic > Thermal springs > Hot...
GGTCCTGCCAAGCCTTCCGAGCCGGAAGCCCTCCGCCCGCCGCCGGTCCGGGCGCGCCCCGTCATGTATTTAAATAACGGAAATCTACGTGCCATGTACCAAGTCCTAAGCGTGAATCGGGGGCCAGGCGACAGCTGCATCAACGTCGAGGTGGGCCGCGAGCAGGAGGTCCCGCTCGCCCTGCCAGCCGCCGTCGCAGAGATGAGGGAGGTGCAGCAGTTCGTGCAGCAGATGCTGAGCACCGTCATGCCGAGGCAGCGCAAAATTAAGGCGACGCTCTGCTTGAGCGACGAGGAGTATGAGCAACTGGGCAAGCCGACCGTCGGCGACGAGGTGGAGCTCGAGATACGCGGGAAGACCGCCGTGCTGAAGTTCGACTGAGAAAAGCTTATAAACAGGCGAATTTTCATTGCTTAATGTGCCCCGCCCGGTGGAGCGGGGCCTGCGGTCTGCCCCCCGCGAGGGGGGCTCATCTTAACCCCGCCTATATTATCTTCATGCCCCCTTAAAAAGATTCAAACCTTAAATAGGGTCCGCATCTATTGGCTCATGATAGAGTTGGTACACATCCTCAGAACGCTGAACAGCAAGGGTGTGCGCCAAGTAGCGCGGAAAGATCTAGAAAAGTTTCTGCTAGACCTGTGGGATTCCGAACGCATATCGATTTATAGCACATTCGATAGGTTACATGAGGACCTGCAGATGCTCGCTGAATTCTTCGGCGTCAGATACGATGGTAAGATGGTGGTCGTGAGCGAGGACTTCATGCAGAAGACCGAGCGTGTGGCGGAAATGACCTTGTGGTGGATCGGTGGCAATGCCTATCTCAAACACGTCTTCGAAACTATTAAACGCCACGCCGAGGAGTTTGCCAATCGGCTCCGTCCTCCGGAGAAAGCTATGGTGGTTGTATCGTAGCAACCAACACTTTAGGCCTATATTGTCTTCATACCCCCTTAAAAAGATTCAAACCTTAAATAGGCCTAAAAAACCAAGGGCTAGCGACACGGCTCCCACAGCTCGGGGCTGGGACACAGTATATATACGTCGGGCGGGTCTATGTGGCAGAATTTGGCGCTGTCCAACATACGAACAAGTTTTTTGTAGTCGCAGAGGCTCTTTATGGACTTAATTATGTCTGCGAGCTGCCACAAATATTCGGGGACCAGCCTCGCTATTCTGACCATCTCACGGCGGCCCTCGGCGCCGCGCATGGCGACGCGTATGAAGAACGCGCCTGGCAACACTGCGAAGGTGGCCGTGTATACCACGCCGTCCACCTCGGCCCTATACCTAATCGCCAAAGCGCGGTCGTAGTAGAATCGCGCCAGCACCAGGTCTGGACCGGACTCAATTACTTCAACCTTCTTCAAGGGCATGGTCCTATAGCATACAGCTACCCTGACATGCCTTGCCCTCATAATTGATATAGTCCGAGAGCGTCGGCTGTCTCATGACGTCTTGTAGCCACACCTTCAGCCGTATTTTTTCCTTCTTGAGAAATATCGGATAGCTTTCGCCCTTCTTTCTATTCGCGTGGATTATGTCGTCTATTTCTGCCAACCTCTCGCCGAGCTCTGGATACGCCCTAACGGCTTGCGCGACCTTCTGCTTCGTGGCGCCCGCCAGACAGAAGCACTCGCCCGACGAGCCTATGACGCGCCACACCGGCGACTTCGGTATTCCGAGCTTCTCTATCAACTCATCGATACGGTCATCGGTCACATGAAGCAGAGGCAACCAGACCTTCGCCTGTACCTTGCTCTCGCTGTAGTACTTGACCGTGAATACGCTGTTGTATTCGCGCTCTCTGAACAGCGACTCACTCTTGCGCACACCGAGCACAAGCAGGTCGCCATCGCGGTAATGCGTCTTGAGGTATCTCTCAACAGGTATACGCTTCAATTTATGATAGCACCACCTAGCCCATGACGGATACACGTGCGGCCAATATGGATACTTTGCGGCGTACTCCTTGAACGTACGCTCGGGGCGGATGACGACAAGCTCCGCCCCGAGCCATGCGGCATAGCTCTTTACATATTCCTCAGTGTCTTTCAGCCCTATCGTTGTGTCTACGTGGATCAGTCTAAACCCCCAACCGCGGCGTAGCCTGCTGACATGGTGGGCAATATAACAGGCGACCGCGGAATCGCGGCCGCCCGAGAAAAAACAGTGGATTACTGGAGACATAGCATCATACAGCGTATATCATCGCCGCACATGTCCAGGCATGCCTTCTTTCCATTATTTTTGCTCTGCTTCATTCTATCCTTACGTCGTACCTTATGAAGTTTGATAAATAGAGTACTTTGCTGTCGTTTATGATGACAACAGCGGATTTACCTGTCAGCGAGGTCACCATTTTTATCTTCCTCACCGGTGTACGCCCCAGCCAGACCTTCTTATTCTCGGCGAGCGCCTTCTCTATCATTGCGACCTTTTCCTTGGCTATTTCCGTTAGGTCCTGCATGTGTGTGTGAAAAACGGAGGTATTTAACAGTTGCTCCAATCATACAGAGGGATAACATTTATATTACAGAAGTATTCTAGAGGGACATGGAACCCCAAACAAACCCAACCCAAACAACGAACTCGGCAAGGCGGATAAAGAGGTATCCATACATGCTGACGCTACACATTTCGGAGAGACAGAAGGTGATGCTCGACTGTCTGTCCAGAAGGATGCAGGCACCGGTGTCAGAGTTAATTAGAAGGGTGATAGACGAATTAATAGAGAAATACGGCGGCAACTGCGAGGAAGTTGCAAGGGAGCTTGCGGACGAGGAGTTCCCGACGATAAGGGGAAGATGACCGCCGCGAACTTCAGCGTCGCCGGAGAGCAGAGGAGGCGCATAATAATAACGGACAAGCCGGTGGACGTCCTCGAGCCAGCCGTGGGCGAGGAGACGACGGTGATGCTGATCCGCCTGGAGGACGGCGAGGCGGCGCAGCTGGCGCAGACGGCGTCGGAGGTGGTGGTCAACGTGTCGCCAGCGTCGCGCATCTGTCTCGGCAAGCTGCACCTCGACAACCTGCCAGTGCCCATATCCATCGGCATGCCGGAGTACAGGCCAGGCGATGAGGTGATAGCGGTGACGGAGGGATGCCGCTTCTACGCCGTGATCGAGGTATGAAGGTGTTCCAAGCGATTTTGGAGGCGACAGTAAGAAAGTGCGAGGCGGAGCTCGGCGATGAGGCGCTCTGCAGGAGGGCCATAGAGCTCGCGGCGGACGTCGCGGCGAAGAAGCGCATAGAGTACGACGTGGAGACGCCCGTGGGGACGGTCAAGTCGGTAACGGCGTGGCTCTACGACCACGAGAATCTGAGCTTCGCCGCCGACGTGAGACGGAGGGAGGTGGTGCTCGAGTTCACCGGTAGCGGCGTGCCAACCATTATCGTGACCATATCCGCGAGCGGCGTCAGGAGCCTGGTGGCGAGCACGGAGTACGTCGCCATGAGCAACCCCTACGACGAAAGCATACTACGCGTGGTCAAGGCCATAGCGACGGGGAGGGCATGAGCGAGGACAGGCAGCTGGCCCCAAACGAGGCCCTGGACGTGTACGTGAGGAGGGAGGGGAGCGACGTGGTGCTTGAGTTCGTAGACGCCGAATGTGACTGTAGCGCGTGTGGCGAGGGGGAGGAGTGCTACGCCTCGGGCATCATCAGGCTGACGCGCTCGGAGGCCCGCAGGCTCGCAGAGATGATCCTTTCGAAGATCGAGAAGGAGAAGACGGAAGACAAGGTCCACGTAATGAGGATGTGGGAGGGCGGAATCCTCTAATTGAAAGAACCGTTTTTCAGCAGGCCAGCCCTCTCCAGCCACCTAGTCAAGAACAGTGTCTCCCTCCCTTTTTCTACGTTCCACTTCCCTCCTTGTAGCGACTTCAGCTCGGCGTCCACCGCCCGCCTGTAGGCTATCGTGTCGAAGGAGCTGAACGGCTGGCGCGACGCAAGTATCAGGCGGAGGGTCCTCAACGCGGGGCCGAGGAGGTGTATCGGCCTGTCCTCGACGCGCGATGCCAAGAAGTTGATAATCCTCGTCGCACACGTCTCGGGCGTCCTACTACAACTTACACCGCACTGCCGTCTAGCGGGAAGCGCGATGATATCCGCCTCCGGAGGCGGGTCGTAGGCCTCCCAGAAATTATGCGCGACGTACATCTTCAGCCAGTCATGTCTACGCGTCATGTGTAAAAACCGATAGAACAGCTCGCGCGTCCTTGCGGGGTCGCAGAAGGCGTCGGGGAACACGACCCTCACCTCGGCCGCGCCCGTCCGCGCCGCCGTCCGCCATGCGAACCTGTAGTAGTCGTGTATGGACACGCCGATCTGCGCCGCCCTCTTTCCGACGTCCACCATCAGCAGTTCTGCGCGCCGAGACGCGGGATACGACAGAGTCGCGAGCAGGCCGAACTTGAGGGCGGAGGAGGAGATGGGGTCCGGGACGAAGACGATCATAGTTTCACATGCGCGTAATTGCGGCGACTTGGGTGGCGCGCTCCAAGAAGATGCGCCACGCCATGGCTTTTTCCTCCTTTGTCGTGCACATCTTGCCTATCAGCGGCTTGCACCAGATGTTCCCCACTATTGTGTCTGTCGAATCGATATAGGGGGTCACGTCTTTCCACGCCTTCATTGTTATGCCGAACATGTGTATCTTGATACGGCGCCCCTCCCCCTCGACTTGCTTGATACGTTTCCATATTATCTGCGCCACGTCCCTCAGAAACTTCAAATCGTTTGTGGTACATGTGGGGGCTATGGCCACGTAGTCGTACCGTTCCAGAAGTCCAGAGTCCCTAATGTATTCAAACGACTTGACGACGGAAACGACGTCGTCCTTCTTGCCCTGTATCGGTATGATCCACCTGACGTCGGGATGGCGCTCTACGGCGTATTCGATGTTTCTAAAGGTGCGCTCCACATTGTCGCCGATTGGGTTGTTGTCGTAGTCGGCGGGGTAGTCCGGTATCACTGCGTAGCTCTCCTTGACGTACCTGGCGAGCGAGCGCCATATGTTCGCGACCCTCGCTATCCAATATTGATAACCGCCTGGATATTCCTTGAGTTCGCGTCTGTGAAATACGCTGTGGACGCCCGAGTCCAAGATAACGGACTTTATGAACCGCGCCGAGTCCTTGCCCACATACCTAAGCGTGGTCTCATCGTACGCGTTGATCAGCAGGTAGGGGTATGCAGTCTCCGGGCTGAACATGTACGACGGATAGGGCGGACGGGTATAGATCAACATGGTCATTACTATCTACATGGCTTTTATCGTTTTCGCCGCAGGCAATATTTAATAACTCTAGGTATCTAATACCATGCCGCGAAGCAGGACCGCCAAGGTCGCGCTCCGTAAGGAGATGATAAAGACGCTTCTGGACAAGCACGGCTGTTTGACGATAGGCGACATCATGGCGATGACCGGCATGTCTCACACGCATGCGTTCTACGCGTTGCAGTCCATGGGCCTGCCGCGCACGGTTGCGGGCAACGTGCTCATAGTGTGCGCCACGGAGGAGCATATGCGGAGGTACATGGACGCCGTGGTGGACTCTCTGACGTGCGCGGCATGCCGCATGGGGCTGCGGTACATATGGCCTGGCAGGCTGGCCGTGTACCGGGAGACCTGGCGCGCCCTCCAGGAGGAGCTGGAGAGGCGGCTGGCCGCGGCTGGCTACGTGGTGCCTAAGGCGGTTCGGCATCCGAGCGCCGCGGCGCTCACGTTCATGAAGGCGCTCTTGAACTATGCGGCGGAGGCGGGCCGCGCCGAGGTCATAGTGAGGAAGAAGAGGCACGACGTGATCAAGATCGCATGCCCTCCCGACTGCACTCCCAGTAGGCCCTGGCGGCGTCTCCGTCGGCATAGCATATAGTCCTTTTCCCCGTCCGACTGCACCTCAGATGGCTGGCCCCCACAAGCGCAAGCGCTATGTCGCTTATCCCCGCCCGCCTGGCGGCGGCGATTATCTTCTCCACGTCCCTAACGCCCTTGACCTCCACTATGTAGTAGAGGGACGCGAGGATCTTTTTAACGGGGGTACATACCACGACATGGCCATGACGGATAGAAATAGGCTTAAGGAGAAGATCGAGAAGCTGAAGAAGCTCATAGAGGCGGTGGCGTCTGTGTACGGGGAATGACCTGCGGCCTCAAGGACAGGACGGCCGACGAGATATGCCAGAGGATCAAGAGCGCATATGAGGCGTGCGGCTTCCCCCACGACATAGGGGACTACTCCCGGATGAGGGAGGTCGCCTCGGCCCTGGCGAAGTCCGGCTTCGACCCCGAGGAGCTCGATCCAGAGGAATTGGACTGCGTCTCCCCAGACGCCTTCTTCGAGGGCCTGGAGCAGGTGAGGCGGAGGTACGCCCAGCCGGAGGCCGACGTCAGCTCGCTTGTGTCGCTCCTGGACTCCGCCCTAGACGACTGGCGCCGCGGGGCGGACAGGAGCCGGGAGACGGCCCAGGCGATAGAGGAGTACATCAAGCAGCTGGCGGAGCTCGGCGAGAGGAGGCTGGCGTATCAGTACTACGAGACGGCGAGGGAGCTGAGGGTCCCCATAAGGCTGAGGCTGAGGAAGCCGCCCGAGAGGAGGGCGGCGAGGAGGAGGGCGGCGAGGGAGGCCCGCGCCCTCCTGGAGGTGGCGGAGGAGGCGGCGGAGAGGGGCAGGCCCGAGGTGGCGGAGGAGCTGGCGAGGGAGGTCGAGATCGCGGCGCAGGAGCTCGCGAGGACGGACGCCGTGGCCGTGGAGCTCGCGAGGAAAGTGGTGTGGAGGTGGTTCAGCGAGATCGACCTGTCCGACATCAAGGGCCTCACCGTGGAGCAGACCACCGACGGCCTCTCCATCAGGCTGACGCTGAGGATAACGGAGGGAGAGGAGGGGAGGGAGGAGGAGAGGAAGCTCGCGGAGAGGCTCGCGGCGTTCTTCGCAGTCTACGGCGTGGAGAGGAGGGAGTCGGCCACGCGCAAGCGGGTGTTTATACACTATATACTCCCCATAGACAGGAGCGAGTCGTGGGCCAGGCTGGTCGAGACGATGAAGGTGCTCTACAAGGTGGCGCTGGACGAGGTCAAGCGGGCGAGGCCCGGGGCAAGCCCCGAGGAGGTCCTGGCAGACGCTCTGAAGGCCGTGGACAACTGGCTGGCGGTGAGGGACGTACACATATCGCTCGCCACGTCGCCGTCGCAGGAGACGCTGAAGAGGCTCCTTACGCTGTTCCCCCTGGTGGAGCCAGCCCAGCCGACCAAGCCGCCGATAGAGAGGGCGCCGCCGACGAGGCGGAGGGTCCCGCCCGCCGAGATGCCCCGCGGAGACCTGGAGGAGTTCTACAGGAAGTCGCTCGTGGAGGCGGTGAGGGAGCTCGCGTGGCAACAAGCAGTCGAGACGATGAGGACGGGGATCCTCGTGGAGAGGGAGCCAGACGGGAAGGAGATGTGCTGGGGGGTCCTGGACGAGCGGGCGTGTTTCCGCACAAACCGTTGCAGAGACGAGTGCCTGGCGTTGCTCGTGGACATACTCTATCAGGCGGACAGGATAACCAAGCAGGAGTGGGAGGAGACGCGGGCGGCCCTGCTGAACGGAGCGTGGGGGCGGGGATGCGAGGTGATAAGGAGACACATGGACTTCTTCACGTCGAATTATAGGGTGAGGGAGCCCCCACCCTTCTGCCGCTGAGCTGAAAAGTGAAAAACGATTTGGTTTATTTCGGTCTCTTAGACGGAGTAGCCGAGCTCCCTAAGCTGGGCCTCCCTCTGCGACAGAGTCGCGAAGTTCCGTCTCCCGTCACGCTGGGACGGTATGCTGGCGACCCTGCTCGCTATCTGGCCCTTGGCCTTCTGGATCACCTCAGCCGCAGGCGGCAGGAAGCCGGTCTTCTTCTGGCCCTTCGCCTGGCTCGCCAGCTTGCCGAAGACGACGCGGACGGCGATCTGCTTCGGCTTGGGCATGACGGCGGTGTACGGGACGTTCCTCAAGACGAACGGCTTTTTGGACCACTCGGGCGTCCGCGCTATCTGCATGCCGGTGAGCGCCAGTCTCCACCGCGGCTCCACCGCGCTGGCTCCAAGCGTACCCGCGATTATTGTAGTCGGCCTTACCAGCGTCATTGATGATACCCGCGGATCTACTTAAAAGCTTTTCCGGATCGAGGGGAGGAGGGAGCCGACTGGCGAGCTGGGGAACACGGCGCCGTACCTCTCTATAAGCGCCTGCAGGACGGCGTCCGTCATCTTGTTCTGTTGCTTGAACCTCCTTCCCGCCATTATCTGCTTGATGCACCAGGCGAGTGGGTGTATGCCGTACATCCTCACGAAGTACTTGAACGCCTCTCCCCTCAGCCTGGCGGCCCAGCAGTTCTTGACCTCCCGCCTCACGTATTCGGCGACCTCCTGCGAGTAGGCGTCTATCGGCCTGACCTGCACGCCGAAGCGGCCGTCCTTGAACCGCCTTAGGTGGACGGCGTATGGCCTGACCCGCCCGTCCGGCAGCTTGACCCACACCACGTCGTGCTCCGTCCTCCGTCTCGTGAGCCGCCTGTCGGAGGGGGAATAGACGACCTCCACGCAAAAGGTTATTAACCGGGGTTAAAAAGTCTCCATGCACATAAGTGTGCCCTACGGGGGGCAGTTCCGCGTGTTCCGCGTGGTGCACGCGGAGCCGATGCCGCCGTTCGCGGTCAGCCTGGTGGGCCCCAACGGCTACATCAGCCAGGTCGCCGCGCAGTCGTACGCCGACACCCCCTCGGACGTGAGGGAGCTCAAGACCCACGACAACGAGATATTCGTCCTCGACTACATACAGCCGCAGCCGGTGCTGTTCGGCATCGGGATAGGGGGCGCCGAGAACAGGCTGGGGAAGGGGTTCATCTCGCTCCCCGACCTGTACTATCCGCCGTCCGGCGAGGTCCCGATCTCGGCCAACCTGTCCGCCAACACCGCCACCACGCTCGTGGCGCCGCCAGCGTTCTACGCCCAGCTCCCCCAGTACCGCGTCCGCGCCCTCTACGTCGCAAACTCGGGCACGAGCGCCGCCACGATCACGCTCAACCAGGTGGTGGGGAGCTCCACGACGCAGATATTCTCCGCCGTGGTGCCCGCTGGGGGCAACGCCTACTTCGAGCGCATATACACGCCGGTCTACGGCGCGCTCCAGGCTGTAGCCTCGGCCGCCGTCTCGGTAACTGCCATAATCGAGTGGCTGCCCATAGACGAGTCGGCCCGCCGCCCCACGGTCAACGTGGGGCTGGGGCAGAGCATATACATGCGCGTGGTGAACCCGTTGCCGACCGCCCTCACGTCGCTGCAGATAATATTCTCTGGGGTGAGGTACAGGGTCATAGAGGAGGGGATAGACAAGACGGCCAGGGGAGAGATAGTCACCATATTCCCGTTCTCATAACCCAAACCATAAAGCTTTTTATACTGGGCGACAGGTTTTATCCATGCACCCCGAACTTGGCAGATACGGGCGCGACGTTCTGCTGGGGGAGATAGCGGGCACGTTGGCATCGATGGCGTTCAACGCCACCACGTCGCCTGTGGTCGCCGCGTTGGGCAAGGCGCTGGTTGGGCTGGGCGCGGGCTGGTACGGCCTAAGGAAGCCTGGCGAGACTGGCGTCGCCGTGTGGCAAGCGGGAGTCCGCATGCTGATGTCCGCCGTGGAGCAACTGAGCTACCCCAGCGAGGCTAAGGGGCTTGCTTTCGACATCCAGAACAGGAGGATCTGGTACCCCAGGATATACGCCTGGATGCCGCCTAAACAGCAACAGGCCCCCGCCCAGGCTCCAGCCCAGGCGCCCGCGCAGAGGGTAGTCAGGCAACAACCCCAACCGCAACCCCAAGCACAGCCCGGGATAATTGAGCTATGAGCGTCGCAACAATATCCAAGCTGAGCAACGTCCAGGTCGCTGGGAGGGCCATATCGGTGCCGTACCACACCAACGTAGGCTTCCCGTTCCCCAACGACCTCCAGACGCTCGTAGACCTCACAGTCCAGCGCCTTGTCCAGCAAGCCGCTCCCCTGCTCTCGCCGTCAGCTGACGTATCGCTGGATCCGCTGTTCCCCCTGTCGGACATAGGCGCCGCCAACAGCCCCACCAAGTACACAGACGCAGTCGTTGCGAACAACTACAAGGACGACTGGACGATAACGCAGCAGTTCACGGCGCCCGCCACAAGCGGCTCCGTCACGGCGTTCGCCTTCAGGACCAAGGCGGACGGCATGGCGCTCGGCATAGGCGCCGTCCTGCTCGACAGCACGGCGGTGAAGGCCATAAGGCACATCCACTTCTACAGGCAGATGTCTCAAACCAAGCTGGTCTACACCGCGGACGTGGGGGCTGGCGCGATAAGCCTGCAGAACTACCCCTACTACTACGTGCCGCTGGGCACCACCATCATAGTGAAGCCTGGCGAGGAGCTGGCCGTCGTGGCCGTCTACTCCGAGTCGTATCTGACGTCCACCACAGCGGGGGCGAGTTCCACCGCCCCAGTCGCTGTCACGTTCAAGATGCAGATGCTCCCCTCTGTCAAGCTAGTCGCCAAGGTCAACTCTGCCTATTCGCTGACCTAAAAAATACCTTTTTCCTTGAGCCAAGCCCTGGTTTTATCGAAGCACCCGAAGGACTTAAGCGCGGTTTCGAGGTCTCGGCGGTCCACGTACTGGCTCGCGGCGGCCAGGACAAGCGGCTGGAGGAAGGCGGGGGTATTCCTGTAGATGTCCACCGCCAGCTCTATACAGCGCCACATCTCCTTGGCCCTGCCCTCTCCGCCTGCGAGCTCCACGAGCCCCCGCCACACCAGCTCTGGCTCGCAGTCCCGCTCCGAGACGCCGGGCGGGATGATGCTGCGGGCCTTGCCGTAGAGCTCCATCAGCCTATCGGCGCAGTCCCCGAGCGGCGAGCCGATCATGTCTCCCCTACCGCCTCGGCGGCGCCCTGCATCTTCCTCGCTATGGCGGACAGGAGCTCGTTGAGCGCGGGGCCCAGCCTCTCCAGCGCCGTCTTGCCCAGCTCCGCCAGGTGCTCCGACCTCCTGACGCCCTCCTCCATGCCCTTCCTGTACGCCTCCTCCTCTATCCTCCTCAGGTGCTCCTCAGCTATCGCGGGCTTCACGTCGAAGCCCAGCTTCTTCAGCTGCTCCGCGATCTCGGTTATGCGCGACAGGGCGTCGGCCAGCCCGCCCGACACGCCGTCCTTCCCCTCCTCCCGCTTGAACCCAAGGAGCTCCGCCAGCCTCTTGACCGACTCCAGCTGCTTCGTTATGTTCTCAAGCGGATCGCTGCTCGCCATCTGCTGCACCGCCTGCACCACCTCCTTGTCCTTCTTGCCGTCCCTCTCGGTCAGCAGCTTGATCAACAGTTGTTGCATTTCGGCGTTCCTCTTCCTCTCCTCCGCGAGCAGTTGCACGAACAGCTGAGGCGTCGGGTCGTTGATCGAGCGGAATATCACCATCCACTTGAGCAGCTGCTTCATCTCGGCGTCCATGTCAGACGCCGAAGACGCCACGAGGGGGGCAACCGCCTTCCTGACCTCCGACGGCAGTTGCGACAGCTGCTGAAGCAATTGGATCAGCGCCTGCGCCCTTTCGAGCGTCTCGTTCCTGCTGAGGGCCTTGGCGACCACCTCCTTCGGGATTCCGAAGGTCCGCGAGAACATCTCGACGACTTCCTCTCCCTCGCCGCCGCCACCAGCGGCGGCGGGGGCCGCGGCTGGGGCCTGGGCCTCGGGAGGAGGAGAGACCGCTTCTTGTTCTGCCATGTATAGAAAAAATCCTTCAGTTTAAATCTTATTTTCCACCTACAGGACGCGGAACGGCTGGATGTACTCCACCTGGAACCTCACGCCGTATTTGCTGAGCACCCTCACCACCTCGTCCCTCAGCTGCGGCTCGGTCTGCGGGACGCCCACCACGAGCACGCCCCCGCTGATGTAGCTGTATCCCCCGGCCTGGTAGACCCTCTGCAGGACCGCCCTCACCTCCGGGTTTTCCATGGAAAAATATGTGGCTTAAATTTTCTTCAGCGCCAGGACGGCGCCCGCAAAGGCAAGCGCCCCGGCCGCCCCGACGAGAAGCCACAGCTCCCACCCGGCGCCCCCTCCCCCGCCGCCGCCCGACGGCGACACCTGGACGGACACGGCGGCGCCCCAAAAACAGGCAGTACAGCCGTGCACCTCGAGCTTGTTCAGCCCGTTGATGGCGGTACACGGCAGCGTCAGCTCATCAGTCCCCGCGTCTCCGCACGGCACAGACCGCGACCACACGACGCCAGCGGGGGACGTCCACGTCATCACCACGCCGCACGGCCATCCGTTCTGCCACGTCCTGTACTCGACAACCGCCTGGGCCTCCCCCACACACCAGATGAGCGAGTAATCTGCGGCGGGCGGGGACAGGGGGTTGCCCTCGGCGTTTACGCTGAGGCTCATTTCCGCCTGCGCCAGAGGACGTACGCGGCCGCCGCAACCGCCCCAGCCCCCACGGCCAGGGCCACGGCTGGCAACGCGGATCCGCCTCCCCCGCCGCCGCTGGGAGGCGGAGGATACGTGGGGGTGGGGGTCGGGTAGGAGGGCACCTCTGCGTATACGTCGATCTTGGCCGTGACGGCGTACGAGGAGAAGAGGCCCGTCTCAGCCTTCAGCTCGTGTGTGGCGTCCAGGTCGTCGCACGTCAGCTGTACGTTGATCTGGCCGGAGCCGGAGCCGTCGAAGTACTGCCAGAGCGTCTGGCCGCTGACGCTGTAGGTCAGCACTATGGGGTCTATCCCTCCCCCCGAAATTTCGTAGCTGCCCACGGCATAGGCGCCCGTGCAGCCCGACGGCCTGGGCATGTACTTGCTTGTTGATACCGATCCGCCCCAGGCCACGTTGGCGTTCACGAGGCTCAGCGACCCGACCTCCTGCGACATGTCCCCACCGCGGCAAAAGAATATATCCTTTCCGCGCCTAGGGGACGTGCGCAAGTATGAGTATACGTGGATGTGGTCTGAGAAGGAGGACAAAGTCAAGGCCTACGAGTTCTTCATCGACGCGGTGAAGTCGGCATCAAAACACGTCTCCCACAGCGCCTTCTCGTGGGTCGGCGTCTGCGGGGGGCCGAAGCTCTGCGCTGGCGTCCTGCCAGGAGTGGACCCCCTCTATGCCCTCGGCCTGCTCGACCTCACGCCCTACGACGTCACGCTCCAGCCGGACTCGCCGAGGATGAGGCCGATGATACTGACGTCCGGCGGCACGACGTGCGGCTTCCGGACGGCGAAGTACCGCCCCGTGGTGTGCGGCGCCGATATAGGTTCGCTGGACGCGTCGGGGCAACCCGTAGTGTACGGGTGCTCCATCGGGTTCCTGGCGGAGAGGAACGGCCAGGTCGGCATCATCAGCAACGACCACTGCACCAAATACACGGCATGCGGCGGGCGTGGATACTACGTCACCCAGCCGGGACCGGCATGCGGCGGGACGCCCGACGACGCGATCGGGGGACCCCCGGTCGCCAACAGCTACAGCGGCGAGTGGCCGGTGGACGCGGCCTTCGTGCCGCTCTCCGTGGACTACCAGGTGGCCGTCCTGGACGAGGGCGGGCAACTGCGACAGCCGCTGGGGAGCGCCAGGGATCCCCTGCCTGGGGAGCCCGCGGTCAAGTTCGGCCGCGGGGTCTACACGTTCTCCACACGCTGGGGCTCGGTCAAGGCGATAGGCGCGACCGTGGGCGTGGACACGGGATGCGGCGTCGTGACCTTCACAGACCAGATCATCATGTCCTACATGCTGTCGCCAGGCGACAGCGGCTCGGGCCTATACAGCGAGAGGATGGAGCCCCTCGGCCTGGGCTTCGCAGGCAGCTACACGGACAGCGCCGCGTCCAGGGCCGTCCTTGTACAGCAGGAGCTGGGCGTCAGCATACTCACGGCCGGGCCCGCCGCCGCAACCGCCATACAGCCGCCGCAGCCGACGCTTCCGCAGTGGCTCGCCCTCCTGGTGCCCCTGACCGCCTCGGTCGGCCTCATGGCGGTGTCCCAGCCGCCGAAAAGCTTAAGAATAAATACGCGGTAGTGCACATGCAACCGAATCAATCACCACAGCTACCGACGGAGAAGGTCTTCGTGAACTACCAGTTGCCTGTGGTGGACGACGTGCGCAGGGCCATATGGAGCGCGGTGGCCCAGCTGATGGGCAGGTGCGGCGACGTGGACGAGTCGGGCCAATGCGCCGTGGTCCCCGCCAACCCCGTCAGCAACTTCGGCTCCGGCGGGAAGCTGGTGGACTACGTCTCGGCCAACAACTACCAGAACGACGACTGGCTGGCCAACATATCGCCAGGCTCCACGACGCTGATGGCGGTGAGGATCAAGCCGAAGGCGGCCGTCCTCGCCATCGCGGGGTTCGCCATAGAGACCGACCCCTCGTTAAGGACGGGGCTACCGATAGCCAGGATAAACATATACCGCGACATAGCGATGCAGAAGATAGTGGCGACAGCTACGAGCTATCTATCGCTGACCCACATGGACTACCCGCTGGCGTACTTCCTGCTCCCCAGCCCCATTATAGTCAGGGGCCAGAGCGAGCTGGCGATACAGGTCGTGTCGGACGCCAGGCTGTCCTCCACGACGTCATATGTCGTGATGATGCTACCGCCGGTGGTGCTCGTTTCGAGGAAGGCGACGCAGTACCAGTCGTAATGATAGTTTTCCTCACACTGCTCGCTGTCAGCGGCGTTTTGTCTCTCCTTGAGTACGCCAGGCGGAGGGCGCTCAGGACCCAGGAGCTCCAGATAGGCACGACGGACCTGGGCCACGCCGCGCTCGCCGTCCTCGCCGCGAACGCCCTCACAAGCGGCCCGCCCGGCATAGCCGCATCCTCCATACTGTCCGCGCTCTACGTTATCTACCAGTGGGCGGACTACATCCAGCACCACGACACGCTGTCCAAGGACATAGCGACGTATCTCGCCGTGTACGCCGCCACGGTGGCGGCGAAGCTGGGCCTCTCGCTGGCCGGCCTCTCGTAACTGATAAATAACAGTTCTATTTTTCTTCCATGCCCAATCCTAAATACATGCGGAGAAATAGGGGCGTGGTCTACGATGTAATCACGATCACGATCCCCGTCCCAATACACAGGCGGCTGAAGGAGTACGTGAAAGCAACTGGCAGGAGGAAGTCCGAGGTGATAGCGGAGGCGCTGCGGCAGTACCTATCCTCACTAGAAACGGCGGAGACATGATGATATGCGCTTCGTTGCCCAGACGCCAGTACGCAACGCATGCGTACAGACGTTCATCGAGTCGTACCAGCGCCTCAGATTCCCCGTAGAGTTCGACGGACAGAGGATAGTCGCGGGGTGGGACGAGGAGACGGGGGAGGGCGAGAGGAAGAGGAGGGTGGCGTACGACGCCGAGGTGGACCTGCTGGGAGGGGAGATCGCCATATATGCGCTTGACAAGAGGCGCAAGAAGGTGTGCAGGTCGCGCCTGTCGGCATTTGACTTGCAACTGTTCCAAGCCGTAATAATGAAGGGAAAGAGGAAGGTCTACCTGACCACCACTAAGTGCCTGGGCCCCGTCTGCCTGGTGCCGGTGCACTACGGAGGCTACCCAGCCCTCGCCGTGGCGAACAGGGAGGAGAAGCTGGTGGAGCTGAAGCCCAGCTACGCGGTCGAGGACAGGGTCTATTTCGCAGACGCCAGCGCCGATCTGGCGCCCCCGCCGCCGGAGGAGGACTTCGACGAGAAGGCCGTGAGGGCCGCGGTCGAGGGGCTGGCCAAATACGGGGCCGAGGCCGGCGCCCTTGCGGTGTTGCCGTACGTGCAGGTGCACTCGATAAAGCGCTATGTTCCAGTGGTGGTGGGCCCGATGCGCTCCGGCAAGACCGTTGCGCTGAACTTCATACTGTCCGCCTGGCCTCAGCCGAAGAAGTACATATCGATGCCCACGGCGCCCTCGCTGAGGGACGCCCTGGTGCGCTACCACGTCGCGGCCGACGACGTGGGGGAGGACCCGGAGCGGCCGTTCTCATGGCGCCTGGTGATACCCTACTTCGAGCGCGGCACCATCCCAAGGATAAACCCGAGCAACATGCGGGAGAAGTTATACATAATGAGGGGCGCCCTCGTGATAGGCACGAACGCGCCGTCCGACGACGTGCGCTCCGTCCAGGACAGGCTGAGGTACTTCCACCTGCGGATCCCCCCGGGGGCCGAGGCCGAGCCGTCGCCAGCCCTCTCCTGGCTGGCCTACAACCCCTACCTCTACCTAGCCCCGCCGCCGTGGCTCTCCGCGATAGACGCCGTGGTGGCCATGCTGTTCGGCGCAGAGCCGCCGCCGCAACCGAAGCACGACCCCATGAACGAGCCGTACAACGCCCTCATCTACCAGCTGTACAGGCGCCTGGCCAAGATAAGGGCGGAGCACGACCCATGCAACTCCCCGCAGACCAAGATAATAGGCGATAAGCAATACATAGCGTTCGCCCTGTCGAAGTTCGAGAATCCGCTGTATTCGGACAGACGCATGACGGTGTCTGAGTCACTGACTATACGCGAAGTCCGCTCGATAACGAAGTCAAGGAGCCGGTCGGCGGTGCGCTACTCCGTGACCGAGGCGAAGCAGATACTGGAGCACTTCGCAATACCCGCAGAGGTCAGACTTTTAGAAAATAACTACTATATCTTGATAGAATGCGAAAGGGTCGAGGACGTATTCACGGCGCTTAGGTCCATCGTGGCAACCAATATATCGGATACTGCGATCTAGCAACACTATACATTTTTTTCTTGACAGCCACGGGACAAGACACAAGATATCGGTAAAGAATCCTTTTTCTGCCCTTTACCGATACTATAAAGTAAAGTCCATGTTTGTGGCTGAGTTATCGGATCCTTATAACCCTTTCGTAGTAAGACACGGCGGCAAAGCATAGGATAAAGTACTAGGTTGCCCTTGACACGGGGTGCTTTACTTAGGTGTCTGAAAACAGCGTAAATTTACACCTTTCCTGTGAACAGGAAAATCTGTAAACCCGCGGGATGCTTCCGCCGTCAAGTGAAAACCAAGTAAAGCGAAAAAATTTGAAGTTCGAAAAATTGGAGAGAGATAATATTTGGACGGGGGTATGTTAATTCCGAAGTACGCCGATCGCTCGGCGGAATTTTTTATAGGAAAAAAGAGCGCTTTTCAACTCTTAGTGGTAATGAAAACCGAGACATATGTAAACCCACATCGACAGGCGGACGGCGCGTTAACAACCTATGTATAAGTCCCCATTTTATTACCGCCATCTTACCATGTCGTACCTGGGCGTTTTACCTAACCTATGCAAATATCTTTTACAATTATCCAGTACCTATATAATGCGTAAAGAATAGAAATGACGCGCCCGCTTGGTATATATCAACGATTTGAGGATATATAGCGGGGGAGCGCCGATGTGCCCGGGGCGTGCCCCACGACGTCCCGGGCCCTCCTCTGGCTGAACCGGGGGCTCGACAGCGCTCCATATGTGTCCCGATGCGGCGGGTTTTAAGCATGGATGCCAGGACAGATGCCGGGACAGACGCCGAGGAAAGTTATAGAAAATTTATTTAGGCATTCTATATAACTCATGGACGCAATTCCTATAAAAGGGCGGGTACTGCTGTTCCGCAAGAAGGGCAGGTACGCCTACGCCATAATCTACGTCCACGCGGAGCACGGAGGCAAGGAGCTCGCCAGGCATGCAGGAGAGGAGGTGGAGGGCATAGTCGTGGTCAAGGGCAGGAGGGAATAGCCATGGACCTCGTGGAGGGGCTGGCCATCACCATGGCGACGCATGCCGAGGCCCTTAGGGCAGTGCTCGGCGCAGTGAGGCCGGTGAAGAGGTACCTGACGCGCGTGATCCTGCACGGCAGTAGGGTCACGTCGCTGGTCTACTGGTACGCCGTAGAGTGGGGAGGGTGCGAGTACTATGTAAAAATATATAGGAAGTGGGGCGGCGACGGTCTGCTCCGCCCAGTCGTGGGCCTCAGCCACGTCGCCGACTGCGGCGGCAGGCTGGTGTACTACCCGGCGATAGACGTAGACCCGGGCAAGACGCCCCCCAAGGAGTATCTGGAGAGGGCGATAGTGGTGTGGCGCTACAGGTCGGCCAGCAAGGGAGGGATAGCCCACCACATAGTCATGCCGCCCGTCGCGACCAAGAGCCAGGCCCTCAAGTGGATGAGGAAGTACGACGACAACAAGCACCTAAAATTCGCCCAGAGACCCAGGAGGGTGGACCACTTCGACTTCGCCGTCCTTAGGGTCAGTAGCTACCCCCACTGGGGCGAGGAGGTGCTGTATGCGAGGTTCGGGGACGACCCCATGGCCCAGCTGCACAGGCTCCTGCGCTCGATCTACTGGCTATGACCGAGGCCGAGGAGATAGTGGAGGAGGTGGAGGAGAAGCTGGACAGGTGGGAGAAGGCGGGGAGGGACGTGGAGGGGATGGTCAACGACGTGGAGTGGATGGCCGGCATATTCGAGAACGTGAAGGGCGACGCCGCCCAGGCGGCCGAGATATGGTGCGCCTACGTCTGGGCCATGGGGAGGAAGAAGGGGCTGGAGGAGGACGAGGCCAAGATGCTGTGCGAGTGGCGGGCGTGGGCCATGCTGAACTTCGAGGACGCGGCGGACTACGCCGTCGAGTACAAGCAGAAGAAGGGCGTGTGGCGCATCATAAAGGGCTGGATCCTAGACCTCATGTGGCTCGACGGCGACTTCACCAACATGATACCAATCCATATACGGGAGGAGCCCTGGAGGGAGCTGAGGAGGGAGACGAGGTATATGGTGTCGTACCCGCCGGAGCTCTACTCCGACCTCCTCAGGAGGCTGGCCGCGCTCTGGGGCAGGCACAGGGGCGAGTTCTCGTCGGCTCCTCCGGCGGAGCGCTACGCCATCGCCGACAGGCTGGCCCGGGCGCTCATTAGGGACATGGCGGGCAGGCTGGCGTCGCCGCCGCGGAGCTACGGCCCATTCCGCCCGCGCAGTCTGGTGTTCAACGTACAGGCGGCCGAGGTCGCCGCAGACAGGACGAAGGAGGGCGACCTGGCGGAGTTCCTCGCGGAGATAAGGAGGAGGCTGGACGTCATCTCCCGCGCGCGGGGCTGACCCGCGGGGCGGAGGTAAAATATATTTGCAACGACCGAGGTCTACACATGCAGTACACGGTCGTGTTCACCAACGTGAACGACCCGTACGTGCGCTACCTCATAGTCTGCGCAGACAAGCAGTGGGGGCAGCCCGGATGCCAGCCGTGGACTGGCGACTGGGTCTCCGAGGACGCCCCAATAGGGGGCACAGACACCTCGTCCATATCGGCGAGCCGGATGGTCACAGCCGTCACGTCCTCCGACGCTGGTTATTACTACTCGGTGAAGATACTGGACAGCAACGGCAACGTGGTCAAGGAATGCCAGCAGGTGGACAGGAACCACCCGTGCGTCTACTCCACATCTCCGGGCGTACCTGTCCCCTCCATACCAGGCCCGGCTGGCTTATCGTGGGAGACGATCGCACTTATAGGGGCTGGGGCGGCGCTGGGAGGCACGGCTATCGCGCTGGCGTGGAGGAAGCGCAGATAGGGGCAAACAATAAATAGAGGGACGCAGTACTTTTCATGTCGTGTCCCTCCGGCACCTCGTGCATAGACGTCCCCATATGCATACAAGGCGGAGGCACATGCGTGTCCTCATGCGACTACGGATGTTGTTGCCAGACATCGCCGACGCCCACCCCTACTCCTACGCCATCTTGTCAATGCATGAACCAGGACCTGTGTACCTACTACGGCGGGCAGTGCGTAAACTACAACTGCCCGCTCTACGAGTGCTGTTGCAACCTGCCCGCAACCCCCACCCCCACTCCAACGCCCACGCCTACCCCTACACCGCCGCCGCCCACTCCAACTCCTACCCCCACCCCGTCTCCTACCCCTACCTACACCCCCACGCCTACTCCCACTCCGACGCCCGCCCCGTCGCCCGTCCCCGCTCCCCTGCCTAAGTTGCCTTGGGAGACCATAGCGCTGATAGGGGCTGGGGCGGCGCTGGGCGCGGCGATTGCCGCTATCGTAAAGGCGTTAAGACGTTAGGGCGGCCGCCAGGGCGGCCAACTGCGGGTTTTTGGCGGAACCCAGCTCAGCCAGCTCCCTCACTATGCCCTCTATGGCGTCGGGCACGTACTTTACTACGGCGTCGAGCAGGTACTCGTAGAACTTGACGAGGGACTCGAGCTCCGCGGCCTTCGCCCTAAGCTCCCCGAGCTCCCTCAGCATCTGGTCCTGGTGCTGCTTGAACTCCCACACCAGGTTCAAGCCCTCCGCCACGTACTTGGCCGCCTCCTGCGGCGTGATCTCAGCCAGCGTCTTCTCGTTGAGGCCGCGCTCCTTCAGCACTGACATCGCCAGAGGCGTCAGCAACTTCACAAGCTCGCTGGTGAACGCCGCATTCCATTCGGTTGCCCGCCCCACCTGCTCGGCCACCTTCTGTATGACCTCCCCCACCGCCGACTCGACCGCGACGCGAGTCTTTTGTTCAGTTCTAGCGTACGTTTTCCTCTCCTGGCCGACAGAGGCGACGTAGGAGTACACATACGCCTCGAACTGCCCCCAGTCGGCCAGGTCCTTGCACTTGGCGTCGTACTCGGCGCGGGAGCCCACTTGATTCGCGGTTATGCACTGATAGATCTGGTCGAGCAGATCGATGATGCGGGGATCCACCTCGGGCTGTAGCTTGAGTACCTCCTTAGAGACCGGCCAGTTCTCGATGAACTTCTTGATAACGATGTTCCTGATTGGCATATGGTCTAAACCGCATCAGTTTAAATACATGAGCGCAGGATAGTCCATGTCGTCGTGTCCCTCCGGTTCCACGTGCATCGACGCATCGACATGCGAGTTCACCATGGGCGGCACATGCGTCGCCCCATGCCAATACGGCGCTATGGCGCTCACGTCTTACAGTTGCTGTTGCCAGACATCGCCGACCCCCACTCCCACCCCTACGCCGACTCCTACCCCTACGCCTACACCGACGCCCACGCCTACGCCTACACCAACCCCCACCCCGCCGCCCTCATGCCCCTCCGGCACCTCGTGCATAGACGCCCCCGTATGCATACAATACGGAGGGTCGTGTCTATCGACATGCCAGTACGGATGCTGCTGCCAGATGCCATCAACTCCGGCGCCGACGCCCACGCCGACTCCTACGCCGACGCCTACCCCCACCGCCACGCCGAGTCCTGCCGTGTCGGTGTCGGTTGATCTGAGCCCCAACCCAGTCGCCGTATATCCTCCGGCAGGGCTAACCGGGGTTGCTTTAACGATAAAAGTTGCAAGTCAGCTTGTACCTGCATATTTAAATATCTCGATATATATTGGGGACCAATTGGCAAATACTGTCAGCGGCTCGATAGGGGTAAGCGGCGTGTGGCAAGATACGGTGGAGATATGGGCGCCCGATACGCCAGGCGTCTACACGGTGAAGGCCGTAGTCGATGTATACGATGCCGCCAACAACCACGTCGGCACCTATACTGGCTCCGCCACTCTATCTGTCTACCGGTGCGACTACATATCGGTGACCGCGTCTGCGCGCCAATCCACAATATATCAAGGTCAAGATGTGGTGATAGACTACGAGGTGACCAACATCAACCCGATCGCGGCGCCCCTAGAGATAGATATATATGTTAATTCTGGCGGCTATCTAGTCCCCTGTTGCTCGAAACAGATAACCGTCCCCGCCAATTCCACATACAGAGATACCATCACGGTGCGCACCACGACCCAAGTTGAAATAGCCGCCGTCGGGACCAAAAACGTAGTCTGCGACAAAGCCTATGTCAACATTACAGTCATCCCCCCCACCCCCACCCCCACTCCGACTCCCACCCCCACTCCAACGCCGACTCTGACCGTCAACGTCTCGCTCAACCCCTCATCTGTGGTGAACACGCCGCAGGCGCAGGGGATATACGAGCTTAAGGTGGACGCCACCAACAACTCGACTATCGATGTCAATGCAAATTATACAATATACATAGATAACCAAGTCCTATATAGTGGCACAACCCCTCTAATAGAACCAGGTACCACCTGGACTCTGTACGATCGGATATTATATGCGCCATCCACGCCTGGTCAGCACACCATAAAGGCAGTCGCGCAGATGGTGGCGATGGACGGCACGAACTTAGGCACGTTCACGGGCACGGCCACGCTGAACGTCTACTCATCTTCGCTGATATCGATAAGCGCTGGCGCGAGCCAGCTGGACTGGAACGCCGGGCAGACCGTATACATCCGCTACTCGGTGACAAACAACAACCCGATAGACGCTCCAATTGAGATAGACGGCGACATCTACATAAACGGCGGGTGGCAGAGGGTATACACAAAGCAGGTCACCGTCCCCGCCAACTCCACGTACAGCGACACCATGAGCTTCATAGCCCCCACGGAGCCGGGCACGTACGACGTGCGGGTGGTCGCTAAGTTGCTGGGCTATTCGGCGGCGTATACGGACGTGTACATCAACGTGTATCCTGGCGGGATACCGACGCCCACACAGACTCCCACGCCTACTCAGACGCCGACCCCCACCCAGCCCACCCCAACTCCTACTTCCACCCCGTCGCCGACCCCGACGCCCACGCCCACCCATACTCCTACCCCCACAGTCACGCCCACTCCGTCGCCCAGCCCCACCGCATCCCCCAGCCCTACGCCGACATACAGCCCGACTCCCACCCCCACTCCGACGCCCGCCCCGCCGCCCGCGCAGCGGTCCGCCATCCCGCTGGCGCTGTTGCTGGCCGCGGCGGCTGGAGGCATAGCAGCCGTCGCCATGGCGCTTCGCGGGAAGAAGCAGGAAAAACGATAAATTTCGCCATATAGGCATTGGCATGTTCAGAAAGAAAAACGTAGTACTGGTGGACGAGGAAAACAAGCGGCTTTTCGTCAAGGAGATAGATAGATATGCGCTGAAGATGCAGGCGGAGGGATGGGAGGTCTACCAGGTGGGGGAGGTCAAGCTGATGCTGGGGACCGTGGTGAGGTGCTCGCCCCCTTTCGGAGGGGGCGGCCGATACTACACGGCGTCACACTGCGTGATGGACTCGCCGCCCTTCTTCGCGGACTGCGCGGGAAAGGAGTATCCAATAATAAAGAGGGGGAACGTGGTTGAGAAGAGCGAGCTGGTCCCCTACGGCTGGTGGTGTCTCTTTCAAGACTGCACAAACAGGTACGACTACGCGGTGATCGATGTAGGGAATGAGGGCGACCCGCCGCAGATGATTCTGAGTCTGGGCTCGACCGACGGGCACCTCGCCGGGTACACCGTCGTGCCCGGCTTCTCGGACAACCCCATAGGCAAACAGGTGACGTACACCTCATACGACTACTTCGACCTGACCGTCAAGAAGATAACGACTAAGGTGCTGGGCAAGGGCAGGACCTGGGCGGGAGGGCCAAACAACCAGGTCTACTACTTCGAGGTCTACTACGCCTACGACCCGACGCAGATAATAGCGAGGCCCGGATACTCCGGCTCCAACGTCTACATAGTCTAATGTACGCTTTTCTCGTGTCGGTCGGGCCCGGCGAAAGCCGCTGGGCCCTCTACTACACGCTCTCGACGCTTTCCAGGATGGGCAGGATCTACGTCCACTTTGATTCATGGGAGGAGTACCAGAGACATAAGGAGACGGTGGACCAGTACGCTGAGACGGTCGTGCTGGCTAGGAGGAGGAGGGGGCTCGCCCAAGGCAGGAGCTGGGCTATCGAGGAGCTGCCGAATCTGGAGCCCAACGCGGAGTACATATGCACCGCCGACAGCCACATAGTCCTGCTGGAGGGCTTCGACTGCGGAGGGGCGGCCGCCTGCGACATGCAGAGGTGCGACTACCCCCCAGAGAGGGACGCAGACCCCCTATCCGGTGCGGCGGGATGCATAAAGCACTACGGACAGGCCCACTGGAACTTCCGCTACACCACCTTCATCTTCAACTGCGACCGCAAGCCCTTCTCCTACAACCCCCTCATATGCGTGAGGAGGGACGCCGCGCGAAGGCTCAGGGACCTCTACGGCAAGTACGGCCTGCCGGTGATACCGTGGGAGGAGTACGGCGCAGACCAGCAGCAGATATACGTATCAGTCTTCAGGCTGTACGGCCTGGGCGAGACCAAATGCGTGCCTGGAAACCCCGTGTATCTGCACAGGGCCAACAGGACCGACCACCCCTTCTGGGCATCTCGGTGGACTCCCGAGAGGCTGGCGAAGTACGCAGTCGCCAGGGCATGCTTCCTCAAGCTCCACTACCCCAAGGAGCTCTGGGGGCTAGTCGGCAACGAGCCGGAGAGGTGCCCCATACCGGACGACGCGGTCAAGAAGATAAACGACGAATTCAGCTACGGCTACGCCGAGTTCCTGGTGTGGTTCAGCAAATACGTGGGGCAGCAGGACGTGGAGCTGTTCAGAAGGGAGGTCGAGGTGCTGGGCTTGAGACTATGACCGAGCGATTTAAGCTCTCCATAATACACATGCAAATGGTGAACAGGAACCGCTATGGCTGGCACATATTCGAGGGACGCCACAGGCTGATCGCGTTGGGGTGGCGCGCCGCACACGATAAGTTTGCGTCTCCTGCGCCTTTAGGGCGGTCAAAAAGCTTTTAAATAACAGAAACGCTAACAGCCATGGACAGGTTCGCGGTCGCCAGGGCGATAGGGGCGATCATATTCTCGGCGATAGCGGGGGCGATAGGCTACTACATAGGGGCGCCCTACCACATGGTGGTCCAGAGCATATTCGCCATAGGGCTTGCGGTCGGCGCAGTCTCCGCCCTCTTCGCGATACTGCCCCTCGACTACATAGTGGCCCTGCTCTTCGGCTTCATGTTGCTGTTCCTCCCGTCGCCTTGGGCGGCATTCGCCGGATTCCTCATATCTGCGTCGAGCGGCACCGCCGTTCTGGGGAACCTTGTGATACACCTATACTTGGGCACCGAGAAGCTGAGGAGCCTCTAACAAAAACTTATATTTTTTCCCTCGGGCCTGCACATGGACTGCGCGAAGTCGCCTAACTACGCGCCCGTCTACAGATATCTCGCCATAGTCAACAGCACGGAATGCAGGTCGTGCATCAACGCCTTCCCGATTCCTATAAGGAACACGACGGTAGCGGTATGGCGGGCATGTTAGCGTTGCCTGGCAGATACGAGGTAAGGACAGTCATGTTGCAGAACTACACTCTGCAGCCTGGGGAGAGGAAGGTGCTTGCGTACGTCGAGGCCGATTCTGCGATCCTGGTGTACGCCCACATGGCCGTCTCCACTCCGTATGCGACCCTCAAGACCATCATAGACGACCAAATAAACAGCGGAAGCCCCTATTCGCTGAACAACTACGGCCTCACGTGCCCCTATTCCGACATATGCGTCGCCAAATACGACACCACGAACAACATATACACCGTGGTGTTCAGGCCGAGGTGGCCCATAGAGATGCGGACGGGCGCGGTCGAGATGGAGAACCCCACCGCGTCCACAGCCACGGTTTTGAACGCCTTCGCCTTCCTGCAGGTAAGGGGCTTGAAGAAGATAATGGTGGCCCACTAAGGCAACTTTTTAAACGAGACGCAGACATATACATGACCAAGCTTCAGACCCCCAAGTTGCCCGCCCACGCCGGGTTCCACGCGTATGGTGGGATAGACCCCCTCCCAGCCAACGCCATAAATAGGACGCAGATACAGGCGCTCGGGGTGTTCAACGTAGCCACAGCGTCCCCCACACCGGGGACTGGCGGGGCGTACGGAGCGGCGGTAACTATATCGCCAGCCACGCAAGGAAAGTCGCTTGTGCCCGTCGCGGCCGCGCTGACGTGGGGAGGGACCTTCGGGTCGGGCGAGACCGTCACAATTAGGATAACGGCCACCTACAACGACGGCACGACCGCCTCGATCACCAGGAGCGCCACGGCAACGGGGACTACCAGTTTGAACCCAGCCGACCTGTCTAGCCTGTACGCGGGCGGGAAGTACATCACACAGCTGTCCGTGGCTTCCTCCAGCTCAGCCACAAGCACCTCAGTAACTACGTCGGCAACAATATACTCGCTGGAGATCTAGGCGAAAAAGAAAAAAATCCCCATACCGGTTACTACGTGTCGTATATAAGGGACAGGATAACGGCCAGGCACTACGCCACGCCCCACCCCTACGACGTGGTGGTGTATCAAGAAAACGGACACTACTACGCAAAGGATCTGAGAGGAAATTTAATATGTGTGGATAGCCCTACGACATGTCTGCAGGAGGCAGTTAATTATGTTGTTCAATTCGGCGGTGGGAAAATTTATATCAGGAGAGGTGTGTATAACATATCTCCCAATGCGCCGCTTCAGAGCTGGGGTGGCGTAAACACGTTCATTGGCATCAACCCCAACCCTGGGCAGACAATTATCATCGAGGGCGATGGGCCGGATACCATTATAAATATACCTACCTTAACTAATGCAAGTGGTACTGTTTTTACGTTTATGGACTACAACACTAATTGCCCTAACAATGGCTACCAAAGCCCTAGAGTATACTACAGACATTTCAAGATTGTTAACAATAATACCAACACCAACGTGATTACTGGAGGTATTCAACGTAATCTAGGTAGCACTAATAGCTCACCCATAGGGCCTGAGATTGAGGACATTGAGATTTACAACCCACAGAGCAACACATTTATGTTGGGCATTGGTTTAGGCGTCGCTAGTTGTAGTAATTCTTCTGGCTCATATGGTACTGTGATTGATAAGTACAGGTTCATTACTCAGAACTCAGCTGGTTCAGGTGGTGTGTTCGGATTAGGGGACTTGGCACTGGATCTTGATAGCATTTCTCATGTGATTTTGAGCAACAGCTTCCTCTACTCAAGTACACTTAATGGCTGGTTTAATGCCGCGTTTTGGAATGGGTCTGGTGAACTCCAGGTAGTTAACACTGCGATTTATGGTTTCAAGTATGTTTTCAGCGGTGCACAGGATGATGGATTAAGCTCATACATAGTCAGCAACAGCGTAATTGGATTGACCAGGTTTGGATGGGCGACCCTTGATGGTGCGGCTAAGACTCTTAGTGTAATTGGTACTGGTTACTTGATTGGTGGGCTTAATACAAGTGGTTCTACGCTTCATGTGTTGATTTCCAATAGCCACATTGATACCTTCCCACATATTCCCCTTCAGTCCAGTGCACCAGCTAATATTTACCTTAGAATAATTAACAGTGAGCTTGGTGAACCAGGGAATGGGATTTTTGGTTCATTTCTTAATTTAATGGCTTCGGGGAGTTACCTTGAGATTTGGCTTGAGAATAATTTCATACACACTAATAATTGTGATGGCGTGTTTACGCTTGGCAATAATGCCATTAGCGGTAGGGTTGTGGTTAGGAATAACTATCTATATTTGTATGGTTTGTGTGCTGATACTGGTCACTTTGCAATTAATGGGTGGCCTGGGGTTGATTTCACGGTTGAGGATAACACCATCTATGTTGGTGGGCTTAATTATAGTGGCTACCTTGGTGCCTTATTCCACCATGGTGGAGCTAGTAGGTTTATTGTTAGGAGGAATAGGATTTACCTTAACAACGGGAGCAGCTCATCCCCATACTACTACGGGTTGCTTTACGGCGGCCCAAGCAGTAGCCCGGTGTCTTGGCCCAACTGGCCTGCCGTCGAGATCACAGACAACATAATAAGCGGCACGATCAACCAGCTTATTGGATTGCCTGGGAGTGGCAACAATCCAGGCTACATCACGGGGAGTCCATTGGTGGCTAGAAACTACGGTGTCTCCGCAATCTACCCAACCGTGTCAACGCCTGCCATGCCCAGTAGCGGGACAGCTCAACAGAACACCTACCCATACCCAGTTGATGTTTACATTAGCGGTGGTAGCGCCACGGCTGTGCAGGTGACTAGACAGGGTTCAACATACACCGTATGGAGCTCATCAAGCGCCACGGCTATCCCACCCCTCTTAGTGCGCCTTGAGCCGGGCGACTCGATAACCATAACCTACTCGACGGCGCCTAGTTGGACGTGGCTACCGGCTAAGGTCAACTACGGCGTATAATCTATCCTTATCTTTTTTCATCAAAATAGGTAGGTAATCACCGCTAATTTTCTCGATATCATACACTCGACATTACCTTCGTCTCCTTCTTCGGAGGCCGCCGGAGGCCGATCGCCGTAAGGCGTACTTTGCAGTAAAGTAGAAGGGAGGTAGTTGATCGCTGTTCTGGGGAAAAGGGGAAAAGAGATAAGAAGGTCAATATCTGGTTGGATCGCCCGTCTCCTAATCCTTCGGGCCATAAAGCTCTCTGTTGTATAGGTCTTCGTTTCCCGCTCGCGGCGGAGGCGGATCGCTGACCTCAGCAAAAAGCTTAATAACATATGCGCGGTAGCTCACATGTCGAACGTACCGGAGAAGGCCTTCGGGAACTTCCAGATGCCGACGATCGACGACATACGCAAGGCCATATGGGGCGCCGTATCGCTGATGATGGCCAACTGCGGCGCGGTGGATCCATCGGGCCAGTGCGCGCTGATCCCGACCAACCCCGTGACCAACTTCGGCGCAAACGGCCTCCTGGTAAGCCAAGTCAATGCCAACAATTACCAGAACGACAACTGGTTGGCCTCGGTGTCCCCCGGGAGCACCACGTTGCTGTCGATCAGCGTCAAGCCCGGCGCGGCTGTCATGGCGATCGCGGGGTTTGCAGTGGAGACCGACCCGTCGCTGAGAACCGGCCTGCCGGTGTCGAGGGTAGACGTCTTCTCGGACATGGCGATGCAGAATATGGTGGCCAGCGCCTACAGCTACATGTCGCTGACCCATATAGACTACCCGCTGGCGTACTTCCTACTGCCGAAACCAGTAGTGGTGCCTCCGGGAGGCCAGCTGGCGGTGCGGCTCGTCTCCGACGCGAGACTACCTGCAACCTCTTCATATGTGGTAATGATGCTCCCGCCGGTGGTATTGGTGAGCCAGTCCAACTCAGGGTATCAGCCGTAAGCGGCGTTTCTACTCCGCAATCTGCAGATTTTTTTGCGGACGTCCAACGGCGGCAGATAAATAGCAGTTTTTTCCCAATAGCGTAAACCCAGAGACGTGAGGGGTTAGAAGAGCGATCTGCGGTGCCGCACCGTTCGCAACACATCGATATTGTAGGCAGATCTAAGCAATATGGTGCGGCTCTAGACTAGGCTGATAGCTTTAAAAATCCCCCTACCGATTACTACGTGTCGTACATAAGGGACAGGATAGCGGCCAGGCACTACGCCACGCCCCACCCCTACGACGTGATTGTATACACGGAAAACAATAACTACTACGCCAAGGATAGTCGGGGCAATCTGATATGTGTGAATTCGCCGACCTCGTGTCTGCAGGAGGCCGTTAATTATGTTGCTCAATTCGGCGGTGGCAAGATCTTTGTAAAAAGAGGTACGTACTACCCCACAAATACTGTAAGTATACCCAATGGTACTGATATTATTATTGAGGGCGAAGGGCCGAATACGGTGTTTAAATATACCAATTCATTTAGACTGTTTAATAACACAGGGACGCCAACCTGGAATGATAGTATAATATTTAGAAATTTCACAGTAGATAGAAGAGGGTCTGGCCAAAATGCCACAGAAATAATTAACATAACATTCCGGGGATATGTCGAATTCGATGGACTAACAATATATGATGACTATAGGACTGCTGGTGGCAATGACTTCGCCATCGGGGGATACAACAACATAATAGCTATAGCTAGGAGAAACAGAATATTCAACAAGTCGTATGGCACATTTCTATATGGATTCTTCTGCCATATACACGATAATTACGTACAAAATACAGCATATACAGGTATAGTTGGTGGAGGAGTG
>Ga0081534_100108_pt1 | contig 29835 bp, 30 predicted proteins | sample MonGeyMetagenome_FD_71019 | JGI IMG/M metagenome (GOLD analysis project Ga0081534, IMG submission 71019) | Hypoxic/sulfidic aquatic microbial communities from Monarch Geyser, Yellowstone National Park, USA - MG (SPAdes) v1 (version 2) | ecosystem: Environmental > Aquatic > Thermal springs > Hot...
TGCTTTATATTCTTGAATTTCAAAAATGATTATCGAAAATTATTTTCTATTTTGTAAACCTCTAAGACCTATATATGCTAGTAAAGCACCAAGTTGTATTATTGGATCTGAACCCTCTAACAATCTATATTCTATTTCTCCGGCATAATATATTATATCTAATTTTTCTTTTTCAGATATACTCATAGAATAAACTTCCTTTGATAGATATTTAATTATATCTTCTCCTGCAAGACCATATTTTAACATTAAATCAATTAATTTTTCCCTAGCTTCAGCAAATTTTCCTTCATATGCTAATTTTAATACTTCCTGTAATTCTTGTGGTTTTGCTACAGAAGCAACTTCATATATTAATTCAGGAGTTATATCTTTAGAATATAAAGCTGCAGCCTGTAATATATTTATTGCTTTTCTCATATCTCCTTCTGAAATATAATATATTGCTTCTAATGCATCATCAGTTATATTTAAATTTTCTTTTTCAGCTATTGATCTTAATAAATCAAATACATCTTTTTTATCTAATTGTTTAAATCTAAATACAACAGTCCTAGATTGAATTGGTTCTATAATTTTTGATGAATAATTACATGCTAATATGAACCTTGTTACTGAAGTATATTCTTCCATTATTCTTCTTAAAGCTTGTTGTGCATCTCTTGTCATTGCATCTGCTTCATCCAAAAATACAATTTTAAATGGAACATTTCCAATTGGTTTTGTTCTAGCAAATTCCTTTACCTTTTCTCTTATTACATCAATACCTCTATCATCTGAAGCATTTAATTGTAATACATTTTGTTCCCATTTATCACCATATAATTCTCTAGCAAGTGCCAATGCAGCAGTTGTTTTTCCAACACCTGCAGGTCCTGCAAATAATAAATGAGGCATATTTTTATTTTCTACGAATGCCTTCAATCTTTTTACTATCTCATCCTGCCCCTTTATATCATCTAATCTTTTTGGTCTATATTTTTCAGTCCATATTTCGTTATCTGACATAAATTAATAATTTAAATTAAAACTTAAATAAATATTATTATGGACTTCGAATACGTAAAACATAATGATTTAATAATATATTATAAGGTTTATGATCTTGAATGCTATCCCCCAAAGGAGGATTCTTTTTTATTAAATGATCATATAAAAGAATTTGCTAGAGGTAAAAAAGTATTAGATATGGGATGTGGATCTGGAATTCAAGGTTTAGAAGCATATAAATATACAAAAGATGTTTCTTTTTCAGATATATCTGAAGAATGTTTAAAATTATCTAAAATAAACTTTTATATAAATTATATAGATAAAAATTCTGATCTAGATTATTTATATAAAAATATAGATAAAATAAATTTACCAGTAAAATTTTATTTATCAGATTTATTTAATAATATAAATGAAAAATTCGATCTGATATTATTTAATCCACCATATTTACCAGAAGTAAGTTATGAAGGAATAAAAGTAAGAAGATGGGTTTCTGGAGGAAAATTTGGATATGAAACAATTGATAAATTTTTATATCAAAGTATAACTAAATTAAATAATTTTGGAGAAATATTAATAATAATGTCTTCAATAACAAATCCTCAATATATATTAAATAAATATTCAAAATTTTATGATTATAGAATAATAGATAGTATACATATTTTCTTTGAAGATATATTTTTAATATATTTAAAGAAAAAGTTCTAATTATGATAGTTGATGATCATGCCCATTTGTTTTTATATAATAATGCAGATGAAAAAATAAAGGAAAATATTGAAAGAAATGTAAAATATATAATTGAAAATTCTATAGATATTGAAAGTATAAATAAAGTAATTGAGGAATCAAAAAAGTATGATATAATATATTATGCTTTAGGATTATATCCTGAAGAAATTGAAAAAATGAATGATAATGATATAGAAAAAATATTTGAATTTATTGAAGAAAATAAAGACAAAAAATTTTTAGCAATTGGAGAAGTTGGATTAGATTTTTCTAATGTAGATGAAGATAAAATTAAAAAACAAAAGATATATTTTGAAAAATTTCTAGAATTGGCTGATAGATTAAAGAAACCTGTAATAATTCATAGTAGAAAAGCTGAAAAAGAAGTATTGGATATATTAACAAGTTATAATAATAAAAAAGTATTGCATACATTTTGGAAACCTTCTTTAGTAGATAAAGCAATTGAAATAAATTGTTATTTATCAATACCAGCAATTGTTTATAGAGATACTGGATTTCAAAAAATTGTAAAAGATATACCATTAGAATTTATTTTAACTGAAACAGATTCTCCATATTTGGATCCAATAGAAAAAGGTAAAGCAGTTAATAATTCATGGAAAATAATATATTCATTGAAAAAAATATCTGAAATAAAAGATATAGATATGAAAGAATTAGAAGAAATAATATTTAATAACTTTGTTAAGGTATATAATATAAATAATGATGAATAAATATAGGCTGAAAAATGATGTAGAACCCGGAAACTGATAAAATGAAAATAATATCCTGGAATATTAATGGATTAAAATCTATAATTCAAAAAGGTTTAATTGATTTTATTAAAAAATATAATGCAGATTTTTATTTATTTCAAGAAATAAAAACAAAAGAAATACCATTAACTTTCCAATTTCTTGGATATAATATATATTCATTCCCTGCAGAGAGAAAAGGATACAGTGGAGTATTAACATTAGCAAAAATAAAACCAAATAATGTAAAATATGGGATTGGAATTGAGAAATTTGATATTGAAGGAAGGGTTATAACAATGGAATATGATAAATTTTATTTAATAAATGTATATTTTCCAAATGCTGGAGTTGGAACATTAAAAAGATTGGATTTTAAATTAGAATTTGATAAAGAATTTGAAAAATATGTATTATCTTTAAATAAACCATGTATAATTTGCGGAGATTTTAATGTAGCACATAAAGATATTGATATATATGATCCAATAAATTTGAGAGGCTATGCAGGATTTACAGATGAGGAAAGACAATGGTTTGATCATTTTTTATCTTTAGGATTTATTGATACATTTAGATATATAAAAGGAAATATAAGAAAATATAGTTGGTTTTCATATTCAATTATTGCAAGAAAGAAAAATGAAGGATGGAGACTTGACTATTGTGTGGTAAGTAAAGAATTAAAAGATAAAATAGTTAATGCAGATATATTAGATAATATATATGGATCTGATCATGTTCCAATATTATTAGAAATAAATATATAAAAAATAAAAATCATTTTTTATCTATGGGTATAACTCTGTTATCTGAAAAACCAAAAGTTGAGATAAAGAGCGAAGAATTAAGAAAAATAATAAGATACGATAACGATGGTCTACCAATATTTCCAGCATTTATTAATGGAGAATGGTATTATGGAAATGGAGAATATATAACTATTAATACCCCAATAGATTTATCTCCCATTGCAAAAGTTCCAAGAGTTCAATATGAAATTGTAGAAAAAGAAATTGATAGATTATATAATGAAAGATTTAATGCAAGAAATTATCCAGGATATTTAAGGGTTGAAAAATTATTAAAAACTGCAGAATTATTAGAAAAGTATTCGGAAGACTTTGCAAATTTATTAATTATAAATGCAGGAAAAACAAGAAAACAAGCTTTGGGAGAAATAGAATCCACAATTAATAGAATAAGAAATATTGAAATTGATTATAGAAAAATTATTGGAGAGTATTTACCAGGTGAATTTGGTAAAGATTATTTAGAATCTGAAGGAATTATAAAGAGAGAACCTTTAGGATTAGTTTTAGCAATAGCTCCATTTAACTATCCATTATTTGATTCTGTAAACAAAATGATATTTTCACTATTACCTGGAAATGTATTAATTATTAAACCTCCATCTTTAGATCCATTGCCAGTAATATTATATATTAGATTATTAGAATTAGCAGGTTTTCCAATGAAATACATATCATTAATAACAGTACCTGGAAGAGATATGAATAAAATAACACCAAATAAAAAAATATCTTCAATAATATTTACAGGATCCACAGAAACTGGAGAAGAGATAATAAAGAATTCTGGAATTAAACAATATTTAATGGAATTGGGAGGAGGAGCTCCTGCATTTGTATTAAGTGATGTTGATATAAATGATGCAGCAAAAAGGGTTGCATCTGGGATTACTGCATATTCTGGACAAAGATGTGATTCTATAAAAATAATATTTGTAGAAAAAGAAATATATGATAAATTTAAAGAAAAATTAATAGAAGAAATTTCAAAGGTAAAAATAGGAGATCCTAGAGATGATAATACAACATTTGGACCAATTGCAGATCCTAAGACTGTAGATGAATTTGTATATGCTATAGAAGATGCAAAACAAAAGGGAGGAAGAATATTATATGGAGGAAATAGATTAGATAAAACATATATTGAACCTACTTTAATAGAAGTTGATAAAGAAAATGTAGATAAATTATATTTATTTAATAAGGAAGTATTCTTATCTGTAGCATTATTAGTAAAAATAGATAATATAGATGAAGGATTAAAAATTATAGAAAAAAGAAGATATGGATTGGATGCAGCAATATTTGGAAATGATATAAATAAAATTAGAAAAATAGCTGAATATTTAGAAGTTGGGGCTGTATATATTAATGATATGCCAAGACATGGAATTGGATATTATCCTTATGGAGGCAGAAAAGATTCTGGAATTGGTAAAGAAGGATTGGGATATGGAATTGAATATACTACAACATATAAATCAATAGTATACAATTATAAGGATAAAGGCATTTGGAATTATAAGATATAATTTTTTTAATAATAATTTTTAAGATTAATTTAAAATAAAAATGATATGCCAGTATTAATGGTTTCTGACATACACTTTTTAGATGGATATTACTGCATAAATATATCAGCTCTGAAATACACATTTCCCCAAATAGAAGCGGATAGATATGTAAATATTTTTCTTATAGAAGTTAGAGATGAAAACGATAAAATTATTAAAAAATTTGCACCATTTAAAGAACAATTACGTATGAAAATATTAAATATACCTGGTACTAAACTATATTATATATGCTTACCAACCGAAATTTCTGATAAACATGGTGTTGGCCAATACTATAAAATAGTATTCATTATTACAAAATATGACAATAAACCCCTTGCCAATGGATATATTAAATTTGTTGGTGTTGGTTCTGAAAAATATCAAAAGTTATTCAAAAATATCGGAATTAGGTTATTAACGCTATTATATTCTATAGACAATGATACTCTCCGTGGAGCGGCAAATTATGTTCTCAATGCATATCGCAAACTAAAAAATAAAGAGATAGAAGATTCGCGTACCTGGTTAAGAAAAGCACTTGAAAAATTAGAGGAAATTTTCGATTATGAAATAAAAGTATCAAAAGATGAATCAGAAGAATATCCAAAGTATATATGTAAATTAATTAAGGCATTAAAAAATTTTGTAAACTATGGTGGACCACATGAAGGACCAGCTCCAGAACATACAACCAAATTTATTCTATATGTAACTAAAAAATTAATAGAACATTTATCTTACTCTATTTATAATAAAGTTATTTCTATAGATTTTAATAAACCATCAAATTCCAATCTGTGTAAAGAAATTAAAAAAGAAAATCAAAATGATTTACAGAATAAAAATAATTTTTAAGTACAATTGAGATAAATAATTTATAATGAAAAAGGTAGGCGATGTAGAATTAAGATTGGCAAAAGGACCTGTTCCACATTATAAAGAATTAAAAGAATTAGAAAGAAGTATAGTAAAAGTAATTATTGAAGAATTTGGGACAGAAGAATTAATAAAAAGATATTCAAACCCATTATGGTTCAATTCTTTAGCATGTTTACTTGGATTTGAATGGAATTATTCTGGAATGACTACTGTAACACTAAAAGCATTAAAAGAAATATCTATAGAAGATAATCTACCAATAATTGTTTTGGGAGGAAAGGGAAAAGATTCAAAAATAACTGAAGAAGTAGAAACTAAAGATATAAAAGACAAATTAAAAGATAAGATAAAGGATGTATCAATAACTTCTGCAAAGGTCGATAATTATTTAATTCAAGATGGATATAATTTATATTTTCATTTTTTAATTTCTGATGAAAAAGGTAATATGACCATTATAAATCAAAAGATGTCAATAAAAGAACAAAAAGTTAGAAGATTTCACTGGATAAATATAAATTATTTTGATGATTCCCAAATTGGTTTTGGATCAAATGCAAAAACATTAAATTTATCATCAAAAGAATCTGAAGAATTAAGGAAGAATATTTTAGAAATAATTAATAATGAAAGAACAGAAAAAATAAAAGAATATGTAATAAGATTAAAATCTTATCAAAATAAAAATAATACTATATTAAAATATATTGGTAAAGAAAACAATGATTATATATTTTATCAAGAATTGCCTTACTATTTAAAGATACCCGATAAAATATATTGGAAAGCATTGGAAATTAATAGAACTGTAGAAAATTTCAAAGATTTATTATTTATAAAAGGTCTTGGACCTGGATTATTAAGAGCATTAGCATATACTGCAAAAATAATATATGGAAGTGAATTATCATGGAAGGATCCAATAATATATACATTCGCACATGGGACAAAGGTCGGAAAACCATATTATGTTAAAAGAGCATTAATGTTAGAAGAAGCAGAATTATTAAGAAATGCAATTGAAGAAGCAAAAGTTAATAATAATTTTAAGTTAAGATCTTTGAGAAAATTAAATGAATTAATAGATATATGATAAATTTATAAAATAAAGATGTTATATATTATTAAATGGCTGAGGAAATTTTAAGTGAAGAAGACAAAAAAGCATTAAAAGAAATGTTTGATAAAAGTTTAAAGAACCCAGTAGAAATAACTGTATACTTAGATGAAAAAAATAATAAGGAAACAAGTGATTTTGCAAAGAAAATTGGAGAAGTATTAATGCAAATAAATAATAAGATAAAGTTTGAATTCTTAGATGCATATGATCCAAAGGTAGAAGAAGAAATGAAAAGTAAAAATTTATTAATAGATAAGTATGGAAATAGGAGAGGTCCAATATTTGTATTCAAAAAATATCCAGGAATTATATATTATGGATTGCCATCTGGAGAAGAATTTCCAATATTTTTAGAAGATATAATACATGTATCAAATGATCATTTTGACATAGATGGAGCTACAGCAAAGAAATTAGCATCAATAAATGAACCAATAGATATATACGTATTTGTAACCCCAACATGTCCATACTGTCCATATATGACACATCATTCCCATCAATTTGCAATGGTAAAAAATAATATTAGAGGTATAATGATAGAATCATATGAATTTCCAGAATTTGCTGAAAAATTTAAGGTATACGGTGTACCACATATTGCAATAATAAATAAAGATGGAAATGTTTTAACAGAATGGGAAGGGGCTATTGGAGAAATGGAAATATTTGCCAATAAAATAAAAGAAAGTTTAGAAAAGGCTTCTAAATAAGTATATTTTTATAAATTTCAACGTATATCGAATTTTTATGTTAGATAGCTATAAATTATCTACTATAGAAAAAGGGCCAATAACTGCGATAAGTTCGGATCTATATATCGTTAATATACCTGGGGCTTTATATCTAAATATTAAAAATCCAAAAAGCCCTTTTGAAGTAATTGGTAGCATTTATGTTCCTAAGGAGTCTTACAAAGAAATTATAGATAATTTATCTAAATATAACAAAAGATTATCTTATTCATATGGAGTAAAGGGAACTATTGTTGACATTTCTTATGGAAGATATCAAGATAATAAATTAGAAGAAAATATAAAAGGAAAACCAGTAGAAATATTACCCGATAACACCCTAGATGATAAAATAGAGATGATAACAAATGATTGGAATTTATACCAATTAGCAAATAATGGAGAAGGTCTTGAGATGATAGTTAAAATACCCATTTTCCAAGATTATCAAAGATTACATTTATAAAAATTTTTGAATAAATTTTTTTATGCCAATAAATTTATCACTCGGTAATATATCAAATGTAGAAAATTTAGATAAAGAATGGGATGTAATCATTGTTGGAGGAGGTCCTGCGGGTTATACTGCTGCATTATACTGCGGAAGATATAGATTAAAAACATTGGTAATAACAAAAGATGTTGGAGGAACATTGAATGAGGCAAACATTATTGATGATTATCCTGGATTAGAAAACTTTAAAGGACCCGAAATGGGAAAATTATTTAAAAAACATGCAGAAAAATATGGAGCAAAAACATTGATAGAAAGTGTTGTTAGAATTGAAAAATTACCTGATGGAAACTTTAAAGTTCTTACAAATCTAGGTAAAGAATTTATTGCAAAAGCAGTTATAATTGCAACAGGTTCTCAAAGAAGAAAATTAGGTGTTCCTGGAGAGAATTTAAAAGGTGTATCATATTGTGCAGAGTGTGATGCTCCGCTTTTTAAGGATAAAATAGTTGGAGTAGTTGGTGGAGGAAATAGTGCATTCCATGATGCTCAAGTACTTGCTCAACATGCAAAGGAAGTATATATAATTCATAGAAGAGATGAATTTAGGGCAGATCCTGTAGAAGTTGAAGAAGCAAAAAAGAATCCAAAAATTAAATTCATACTAAATAAAGTTGTAAAGGAAATAAAAGGAACAGAAAAAGTTGAAGAAGTAGTTTTACAAGATACAAAGACTGGAGAAATAAGTTCAATGAAATTGGACGGATTGTTTGTAGCAATAGGTTTAGTTCCATTATCTGAAATAGTTAAAGGTTTAAATGTAAATATGGATGAAAGTGGACATATAGTTGTAGATCAATGTGGAAAAACAAATGTAGTAGGATTACTTGCTGCAGGAGATGTAACAACACAAATATGTAATTTAAGACAGGTTGTTACTTCAGCTGCACAAGGTGCTGTGGCTGCATATAGTGCTTTCTTATATATTAAAACAAAAAAGTGGTAAAGGTTGAAGATATATTAAACAAATTAAGAGAAGTAACAGATCCAGAACTTGGATATGATATCGTATCTTTAGGAGAAATAGAAGATGTTAGAGAAGAAAATGGAATATATATTATAAAATTTTTGCCTACCTCTCCTCTTTGTCCATTTATATCAGCAATTCTAGAACAAATAGATGAAAAATTAAAAGAATTAAATATATATGAAAATTCAAAAATAGAGATTGATTTTGAAAATAAATGGAGTTTAGATAGAATAAGCCCAGAAGTAAGAAAACAGTTAGGAATATAATGGAAAATAAGATTAAAAAAGAATTTGAAATGTTTTGTAAAATAAGTGGAGGAGAATATAGAGAAGGAACATATATAGAATGTGTAAGAGATAAATATTATATTAGATTATCTGAAGAAAATGGATTAACATTTATGGCAGGTTCTAATATAACTTCTGATTTCGAAATATTAAACATAAAAGATTGTAAAATAATTGATTGTGAAAGGTTAACAAAAAATAATGAAATGAATGAATTGGAATATTATATATTTAATATTTATTTAGATAAAGGTTTATTATCAATAAGAAGAAAAATAAAAGAAGATAAAATTATTGTATATTTAAAGACTTCAGAAATTGAATATGAATCTTCAATAGTATTTTAAAATTTTTACAAAAATATTAAATGAAAGGGACCGTGGTCTAGTGGCTATGACGCCACCCTTACAAGGTGGAGGTCCGGGGTTCAAATCCCCGCGGTCCCAAAATTTATAAATAATTTTTATAAAAATCTTACATGCCAGAAATATCATTATTAGAAAAATCTACTGATAAATATGCAGTCGATAAAGATAAGAAAATATACAAGTTAAAATTATTGATAAGGGATGTATCCCCAAATTTCCTAAATGTTTTAAGAAGAGCAATCTTAGAAGAAGTAAAAACATTGGCAATTGAAGATGTTTATATTATAGAAAATAATTCTGCAATGTGGGATGAAATGCTAGCACATAGATTGGGTTTGGTTGTATTAAATACCCCTGAAAATATTAAAGAAAATGAGGAAATAAAACTTTATTTAGAAAAAAATGAAAAAGGGTATATATATGGTTCTGATTTAAAGACAGATAAAAAAGATGTATATGTAGTTTATCCGGAAACAATGATCGCATATATTGATGAAAATCAAAAGGTAAAATTAGAAGCTGTTGCAATACTTGGTAATGGAAAACAGCATGCAAAATTTATACCAGGACATGTTTATTATTATAGAACTGGAGAATTAAAATTAGAAGGAAAACTAGATGAAAAAGAATTAGAAAATCTAAAATTGTTAGGAGTAGAGATAAAGAAAAATAAAGTACAAATACCAAAAGAAAAAGAATATGATAGAACTTTTTTAGACTCAATAGAAAGAGCATCAAATGAAAAAATAAAAGTTATACCAAAGGATGAATTTGTCTTTGTTATAGAATCATTTGGTCAATATTCAGCAGAAAAGTTAATACCATTAGCTATTAAAGAATTACAAAATAAATTAAATAATTTATTAGAATTTTTATCTAAATAAACTTATAAATAAATATTACATAATTTATTAATGGATTGGAGAAAGGTTGTTTTAGTTTCTGTATTTTCTGTATTAGCATTTTTTTCATCGGGAGTAGGAATAGCAGTAGCACTATCATTACTAATATATATGTTAGTAAAAGGTATGGATAAATGCTTTTTATCAAATCTAGGATTGGTATTAGAATTTGCAGGACTTCTAATATATATAATGGGAACTCTATTACAACCAGTATATTCAAACTTCCAATCAATAATGAAAACTGGAGTTTATTTATTAATAGGAGGTCTTGTATTATTATTAATAGGAATGCTAGTAGTTATGTTGGTTAAAAACAAGGTAAGGGAAAATATATACGAAGTATAGTCTTTTATATATTTTTTATATATATTTTTGAATGGATAAAAGACCTGATTATAAAATAATTGAAAAGGAAATATTAGACTTATGGAATAAAAATAAAGAAATTTTTAAATTTGATATTAATAAAGATCTAAGATATATAATAGATACTCCACCCCCATTTACTTCTGGAGAGGCACATATGGGTCATGCTCTAGAATTTATATGGATAGATTTTTTGGCTAGATATAAAAGATTGGAGGGATATAATGTATATTTTCCTTTAGGATTTGATTGTCATGGTTTACCAACAGAATTAAAAGTTATAAATAAATTAAAGATATCTAAAGAAAATAAAGAACAATTTATAAAAGCATGTATTGATTGGACAAACAAAATGATCGAATCTATGTATAAAACATTTGAAAGATTAGGATCATCATTTGATAGAGATAAAGTATATAAAACAATTGATAGAAAATATGAAGCATTTGTTCAATATACTTTGATAAAAATGTTTAATGATGGTTTAATTGAAAGGAAAAGATATCCAATAATGTGGTGTCCAAAATGTCAAACAGCAATTTCAATGCAGGAAGCTGGATATTTGGAAAAGGAAGGATATTTAATATATATAAAATTGCCAACAAATAATGGAAAATATATATTAATAGCAACAACAAGACCTGAATTAATTAATTCATGTTCATTAATATTAATTGCAAAAAACAAATATGTAGAAACTGAAAATAACTTAATTGTATCAAAAATATATGCAGAAAAAAATAATTTAAAAATTATAAGAGAATATGATTATAAAGAATTAGAAAACTTAGAGGTTACAATTCCATTAATAAATAGAAAAGCAAAGATTATTTCTGATAATGATGTAGATTATAATTTTGGGACAGGAATTGTTTGGATATGTACATATGGAGATCCTTATGATATAAAATGGAAAGAAAAATACAATTTACCTGAAATAATTTCTATATCGGAAGATGGAAGAATAATATCAAGTATAAATGAAATAAATGGATTAAAAGTTGAAGAGGCAAGAGAAAAAATAAAAGAAATATTAAAAGATTATATATATAAAATAGAAAAGATAAATCATAATGTATTATCACATACAGAAAGATCAGATTGTTTATCACCATTAGAATTCATTCCAAAAGAACAATTCTTTATAAAAATAAAAGATTTAAAGGAAAAAATATTGGAATGGCAAAATAATATAAAAATAATTCCTGAAAGTGAAGTAAAAAGATTAATTGATTGGATAAATAATATAGATCAGGATTGGAATATTTCTAGGACAAAAATGTTATGGGGTCTTACATTCCCATTTTATGAAAAAAATGGAAAAATATATCCAGTAAATATAGAAGATTTACCAATTGATCCGAGAATAGATAAAGAAAAAGTAAAAAAATATGATGGAAAATTCTTTGAAGATGAAACAGTTGATGTATGGATTGAATCTTCAATAACACCTTTGGCAATATTATATTATGCATTGACAGAAAATAAAGAATTTAATCCAAGAGAATTACCTGAATTATTTGATAAAATAAAGGAATATTTACCTGTAGATTTAAGACAACAAGGATATGAAATAATAAGAACATGGCTATTTGATACAATTGTAAGGGTAAATTTATTAACAAATAAAAATCCATGGAAATATGCATTAATTCATGGAATGGTACTAGATGAAAAAGGAAGAAAGATGTCTAAATCTTTGGGAAATGCTATAGATCCAAATGAAATAATGGACAAATATTCTCCAGATGCTTTAAGATATTGGGCCCTATTAGCTGCACCAGGTAATGATTATAGATTTAATATAAAAGATATAGAATCTGGACAGGCGTTTATAATAAAATTATGGAACATTGGTAGATATATTGAAATGAATATAAAAGAAAAGCCGGAAAAGGTTCTAGAATTAAAAGATGAAGATAGAGAAATAATAAAAATATTGGAAGAAAATATTAAAGAATCTAAAGAATATGTTGATAAATTTAGATATTCTGAATATGTAAAATTATGGAGAAAATTTGCATGGGAAGATTTTGCAAATAATTATTTAGAAAAAATAAAGGAAAGAATAAAAAATGATGATAAAACTGCAAAATATCTATTATATACTATATATAAAATAATCTTAATTATGTTACACCCAATATTACCATATATAACAGAATATATATACCAACAATTATATAAGGAAAATAAATTAATAATTGAAAATAAAATTGACGAAATAATGAAACTTATTTTATAAAAGATAGAATTAAAGATAATATTATGAGGAAAAATGCTGAATTATGGTTAAAGCAATCTTTGGAAGATTTAGATACAGCAAAGGTATTATTAAATAATAAATATTATGCTTCTACATTTTATTCGCATCAAGCAGCGGAGAAAGCTTTAAAAGCTTTATTATTATATTTTGGAAAGGATGTAAAAACACATGATTTAAATAAGATGTTAGATATAATTAAAGAAGAAGTAAATTTAAATCCAAATTATACTATTTCTAGATATCCAGACGCGGCAAATAGTTTACCATATTTATTATATGATAAAAATGATGCTGAAGAGTATTTAAAAATTGTTAATTGGATTAAGAAATTTATTAAATGAAGGCAAAATCTGCTATTGAAAGTCAGAAAGATCTATTAAAAAAGGCTATAGAAATAGTAAATAATATAAAAAAATTAATATAATTGATGTTTATGTTGTAGGTTCCAGAGCTAGAGGAGATTATTTAGATACAAGCGATTTAGATTTAGTAATAATATCTGATGACTTTAAAAATTTAAGATATATAGAAAGGTTAGAAAAACTATATAAATATTCTAAAGGAGATATTGAATTTTTTGCATTTACAAAAGAAGAATGGGATAATCCAAAAAGTTTATTTATAATTAATATGAAAAAAGAAGCAAAGAAATTGGAAGATTTAGCAAAATCTTATGAAATAAATTTTTAAATTATTAAAAATAAACTACAGGGATATATTTTATTTTACTATTATTTATAATTCTTTCTCCCCAATAATTTTTTTGTAACGATTATAGAAAATTTACTATAATATCCTCCAAACTTTATATATTCATTTAAATACCAAAATTTCATTATCCTCTCAAAAGTTATGTAAATAATATGATCTTCATAATATTATACCTACTATTTTATAATAGATAATAACAATATATTTAAAAATTTTTCTAATAGTTGATATATTATGGAAGATAAATATGATCCTAAAGAAATTATAAAAAATAGCCACAAGTATCTTAATCAAACAATAGAAGAAGCTTGGAATGTATTAAGCAAAAATGCTCCAGCAAAGCTAGGATCATTAGATTCTTTAATTAAATTTATGAAGAAAAAGACTGTATCCCATAATAATGCTTTATTTAATTACGTAGAAGCAAAAAGCGGGATAGACGAAAAACATAATAGGGATGAATATTATGCAGATCGAATTCTATGGTATATTCTTGATAACTACTTCATGGCTGGTATAATAAAAGGTATTAGCGAATATGCAAAAAAATTGGATCCCAAAGATTCAGATTACTACAAAAAAGTCAATCATATAACAGGTTTTATAAATTATTTAATAGATCTAGGAGAGTTTTCTACAATTTATGCAGCCTTTACAGAAAAGACTAATGAGGAATTAAAAAGTAAAGGAAAGAAGTCTCTTAAAGATTACAATGATGCACTCCAAAAAATGTCTAACTACCTCGCAAATATAGTAGAAAATCTATTAGAAGATCCAATAAAAAATAGAAAACAATTCTATAAAAGTCTGGAAACTAGAAGTAATTATATAAGTAAATTGACCGAACTTTTATATGAAGCATCCAAAAAAATCAAAAATATATTTTATCATAAAGATATATTTAAAGTATAAGTTTGATATATTATAATTTTTTATTACACATAACAAAATAAGAATTATTTTTTATTTAATAGATAAGTAAAGAATTATTATTATAATATTTTTTAACTATAAAAATAGTTATTTTTAATAATTTTTTCTTTCCAGACCATTTTTAATCCTTAATTGATATAATTTCTCTTATAAATATAATGTATGCTATAATACTTTTTCTAAAAACCTTTTAATTTTGGCATGGTCAAAATTAAAACATATTTAAAAATTATCTTATAAAACCTTCGGCCAATTCTTTTATTTTTTCATAAAAATTTTTAGCCTTTGTAACTGCAGATGCCAATAAAACACCTTCAGCTCCATATTCTAATGCTTTCTTTACATCTTCTTTATTACTTATACCAGCTCCAACTAATACTTTAACATTTGGATTAACTTCTTTAATCATTTTAACAGAATTTATTACTATTTCTGGTTTAGCAGTTGATACAGAAATTCCTGTTCCTATTAATTCTGGTGGTTCTACTGCAACATAATCTGGATTCAATTTTGCAACTGCAGCTCCTACAATTTCATCATTTGCACATACTATTGTAATTAAACCCAATCTTTTTGCTATATTTATTGCCTTTTCTATATCTATGACTTTCATTGGTTTTTCTGAATGATTTATTAAAGTTCCAACAGCACCAGCTTCCTTCACAGCTTCAGGTAATATATATCCTGTATGGGCACCTGGTTCAATTGGATCTATATGCTGTGCAAATATCTTTACTTTCTTTGCATTTTTTGCCAATAAATATATATCAGTAAATTGTGGAGCAATCACTATATTAATACCATATTCTTCAGCAACCTTTTCGGCAGCTTCTAATAATTCTAACCCTCTTCTTCCAATTGTTTCTATGTAAGATTTCAAATTTATAACCAACATTTTATAATTTATAAAATTCGTAAATTTATAAGAATTTATAATGTGGCATTCTTTACCCATTGAAGAGGTATTAAAAAGGTTAAATACATCAAATAAGGGTTTAGATGATTATGAAGCTGAGAGAAGATTAAAAATATATGGAGAAAATAAAATAAGATTAGAAAAAAAGAATTTTATAGAAATTATAATAGAATATTTAAAAAATCCCTTCTTATTATTATTTATTGTTGCAGATATATTATCAATTATTTTTGGTGGTATTAGCGAAGGTTCTGCAATAACATTATTTCTAATATTATATATAATATCAGATTACTTACACGATAAAAAATCTGAAAAAATAATAAAATCTTTAGAAGAGAATATAGAAAGTAATGTTTTAGTTATTAGAAATGGAAAATATAAATATATAAAATCATCAAAAATTGTTCCTGGAGATATTATTGTATTAAAGTATGGACAGAGAGCTCCTGCAGATATAAGAATAATAGAATCAATTGATCTAGAAGTTGATGAAAGCTCTTTAACTGGTGAATCCGAACCTGTAAAAAAATATAATACAATATTACCAAAGGACATTCCAGTAAAGGAAAGAAAAAATATGATATACCAGAATAGTTATATAATAAAAGGAATTGCAATTGGTGTTGTAGTTGAAACTGGAAATAATACATATTATGGAAGTATATATAAAAATATAAGTAAACAAAGAAGGAGTAAATCTCTATTACAAGAAGAATTAGATAAATTTTCATATTATATGATAATAATTATATCAATAATTGTAATTATATCTTTTGTAATATTATTAATAAAAAATATACTTAATTTATATCAACTAATAATATTTGTAATAGCTTTGGCTATTGTTGTAATACCTGAGGGATTACCTGCAGCATTAGTATTGATATATACAATAAGCAGCCAAAAATTAGAAAAAGATAATATATATGTAAAAGATCCAAATATATTGGAAGATATTAGCAATATAGATACCGTTGTTTTAGATAAAACAGGTACAATTACATATAATGAATTAGTTATAGATAAATTTTTCTATAATGGTAAATTTTACGATGTAAAATATTATAAAGATAAGGCAGAGATAATTTGTAATAAAAAAATAATAAATATAGATAAAGTAAAAGAATTCTTAATATTTTTATATAATTCAATAGAGGATTATTTAACAATAGATATAGAAAAAAATGTTGGGGATCCTATAAATTTATCAATATACAGATTGACAAAATATTTTAAGATTTCTAAATTTTTAGAAAGATATTCTGTAAATTATTTTGATCCATATAGAAAGAGATCTTCTGTAATAGTAAAATATAATGATAAAAAATATGCAATAATAAAAGGATCTCCATCTTCCCTTTTATCTATTTCAAAATATATAATAATAAACAATAAAATATTTAGAATAGATAAATATAGAGAAAAAATTGAAAAAATTGAAAAAGAATATGGAAAAAGAGGTTATAAAATATTGGCAATTGGTATTAAAGAAATAGAAGAAAATGAAGAACCAGAAAAGGATATAACATTCTTAGGATTATTATTTATAAAGGATAAAATAAGGGATGGAGTTTTAAAATATATAAAAGAATTGGAAGATCTTGGTATAAATATATATATAGTAACTGGGGATAATAAAGATCATACACTGGGAATATTGAAATTATTAAAATTAAATTATAAAATAATAGATGCAAATGAAATAAAAAAATTGAATGAAAATTATTTATACAAAATATTAAAGGATTATCATGTTATAGTAAATGCAGATCCTTTAGATAAATATAGAATAGTAAAAACACTGAAAGATAAGGGACATAGAGTATTATTTGTTGGAGATGGTACAAATGATGCTATAGCATTGAAGATATCCAATGTAGGTGTTTCATTTTATAATGCAACAGACATAGCAAAGGACTCTGCAAATGTTATATTAATGGATAAAGGAATAGATAATATAACAAAACTGATTATGGAAGGAAAAAGAATTATATATAATTTAAAAGTATATATTTTAGTATTATTATCAGAATTATTAGGGATATTTTTATTTATTTCAATTGGATTTTTTATATATAATCAAATATTTTTACAAGCTTTACAATTACTATTATTAAATTTAGTAATTGAAACAATTAATTCATTATACATGGGTTCATCAGATGTTAAAGATAAAAAAATATTAAAGAAAATGAAGGTTAAAATATTTGATAGATCTACAAAATTAGAAATAATAAGAAATATGATATTTATTGGACTTAATTCTTTAATTGTTGCTTTAGCTACAAATGATAATAGCTATATAATAATATTATTCTTAATAGCAACACAAGGAATATTATATATACATTATGAAAAAATATTCTCATTAAATATAACAAAAACAAAAGAATATTATTTATCAATATTTCTATCTACATTTATAACATCTATATTTTTAATAGGATATTTAAGAGAAATTGTTCAATTTATAATACCATCTTTAATTGATATAACAATATTTACAATAGTTTCATTATATTTCTTCTTTATATATTGGGTAATAGAAAGAGTAGAAAATGTCAGAGGTATCTGAATTTCATCATGTATCAGCTAACTCTGACCTTCATCACTATTTTTAATAATATTAATATAAAATATAATTTTTATGGATCTCCCTAAAATATCAATTATATTTCCTATTTATAAAAAAAGTAAACATTTGGAAAATAATATTAAAAAAATATTAGAAGACCCTTATCCAAATGATCTAAAAGAAATAATAATATCAATAGATTCGCCAGAAGATGATTTCTTAAATAAATTAATGGAATTAAAAAGTAAGTATAAAAATATAACATTGGTCATATCGAAAGAGAGAAGGGGGAAAGTTTCTGCAACTAATGATGCAGTAAAAATATCTTCTGGAGAGATTTTATTTTTCTTTGATTCAGATGTTTTTATTGATTATATTGATATAAAGAGTATTGTTAATGAATTAAAAGAATATGATATAATAGAATTTTATAAGGAAATAATTAAAAAAGGTTGGCTCGGTTATCTTATGTTCATAGAATTTTCTTTATATTTCGATATTATTGATCCGATATTAAATATGACAAAAAAGCCATTATTCTTAAATGGTAGTGGATTTGCAACTAAAAAAAATGTATGGAATGATGTGGAAGGATATTCTAAAGTATATGTGGAAGATGTTGATTTTGCCATGAAAGCTGGAAAGAAAGGATATAAATATCATATGTCAAAAAATGTAAGATTACTAATTGAACCGTTAAAAAATTTAAGGCAATGGATTGATCAAAGAAAAAGATGGAGTTTTGGGTTGATAGAAGTAATATTAAATCACCTAGATTATATGGTAGATTACTTTATTCGCAATATATTAACTTCTATATTGATAATTCTAATTTTATATTTACCATACCTAGTATGGACTTATATATATATTTACCTACCGGCTTCTTTCTTATATCAGGTTGCTATAGGTATGTATGAAAACTTATCTAAAAATATTAGCTTTATATACTTAATAATATTAAATCCTACATCTATTTTCCAAACATTTTACATTCTATATCTAACATTATTATATACAATAATTACCTCTTCTTACATATATTTATTAATTTCAGTAAAAAGAAAAAAATTGTATAATTTTCTTTCATTTATATTATTTTCAGTATTATATATACCATTATATGAAATTATCTTAATATACGATATAATATATTATGGAATATTTGAAAGGGCCCCAAAGATGAATTGGAAGGTTTGATGATGAAAAGAATAGTAATATTGGGAACTTCATCTTCAATGCCTACTAAAAGTAGAAATCATCCGGGGATATTTATAAAATTCAATAAGAAAGGAATTTTATTAGATTGTGGAGAAAATATACAAAGACAACTAAGAATAATAAAAATCTCACCAACTGATATAGATTATATATTAATTACACATTGGCATGGAGATCATATTTTAGGATTACCAGGTATTTTTCAAAGTTTATCTAGCATGAATTATAACAAAAAATTAAATATAATAATTCCAAAAGAAAATATAGAAAATTTAAAAAAAATAATTGAGGGTTTTATTATCCCAATAAACTTTGATATAAATATAATAGAAGCAAGAGAAGGTTTAATAGTTGATGAAGAAGATTTCCAAATATATGGGGTAAAAACAAAACATTCTACAATATCTTATTCATATTATATTATAGAAAAAGATTATATTAAACTAGATAAAGATCTTCTAAATAAATATAATATAAAAAATAAAGAATTAATTAAAAAATTAAAAGAAGGAAAGGAGATAGAAATAAATGGTAAAAAAATATCTTATAAAGATGTAGGATATATAAAGAAAGGAATTAAAATTACATATATTACTGATACAATATTTTTTGATAAATTGATTGACTTCGCAAAGGATAGTACAATATTAATATCTGAATCTACATATTTCTTCCAACCAGATCTTGCAAAGAAAAATATGCATATGGATTTTTTAGAAGTTAGAGAGATATTTAATAGAAGTAATAGCAAAATATTATTATTAACACATTTTAGTCAAAGATATGAAGAAGAAATGGAAAATATAAGGAAAGATATTGAAGAAAAAAATGAAAATATTTATATATTGGATGACTTTGATGAAATATATATCTACAAAGATAAAATAGAATTAAAATTAAAGAGAAAGGAAATTATTTATAAATATGATGAAAAAACTGGAAATGTATTAAGACTCAATTAACTTTTTCAATTCTTCCTTTAATTCTTCCAATTCTGCAGATATGTCGTCAAGTTCTTTTCTAATTTGATTATTTTGATTATTATTTTCCTTATTTTCTTCATTCATTACTTCAACTTTTGGTTTCTTTCTTACTCTCTTTTTTTCTTTAATTTCTACTTTATCCAATTCTTCAGAATTAATTTCCTTATATAATTCTTCTATACCTTTTGTTTCTGGTAATGAATTTAATAGTTCGTCTATTATATCTTTTATAGACTTTATATTTTCCAATAATTTATCTAATCTCTGAATCCTAATTTCATGATCCTTTATATCACGCAATACATCATATAGTTGCAAATATATATTTCTTTTTACTCTCTTAATTACTCCCAGTATATCTTTCTCAGATTTTATTTCAACATATAAATTATCTGGAGACATTGTATGAACCATTTTATGCGCCGGCCGGGATTCGAACCCGGGTCATAGGCTAGGCAGGCCTACGTCCTACCACTAGACTACCGGCGCTCTCCATTCTATCTAAATATATCTAACACACTATTTATATTACTTTTCGATTCTTCCAATTTTTCTTTTAATCCTTTTATACTTTCTAATCTCTTATTTTCATCTTCCTTTAATTCACTAACTATTTTTTCTACTTCAGACATCTTTTCCTTTAATTGTTGCAATAGTTCTCTAACTCTTTTATAATCCTCTATCTTTATTAATAATTCTTTTCTTACTTCTAATGGTTTTTCTTCCTTTATATGTTTTTTATGAACGCTTTCTTTAACTTTTTCCTTCAATAATGGTTTATTTTCCTCTAAAGTTGGTTGTTGACTAAATCCTTGAGATCCAAACATTGGTTGTTGATTTCCAAATCCTCCAAATTGTTGGTTATTAATATTCTGAACTCCACCCATATTTTGTTGTCCCATTCCTGCAAATTGTTGCTGACCAAATCCATGAGATCCAAATGTTGGTTGCTGGTTTTGGTTTCCTAATACGCCAAAACTACCCGGGTTGTTGTTATAATCATAAAGATTCTGGCCAGTTCCTGGAATATTATAATTATTACCCATATCCATTGACATACCGCCCATTCCTCCAACTTGGTTTTTTAGATTGTCTAGGTCTCCATAAAAGTCCTCTTCATTCTTATTCTTTTTCTTAAATAAACTTATTACCATATAATATAATTAATAAGTCATAAAATATAAATCTTATTATTATAAAAATACAATAGCTGGTTTATATGGCATTGCCCTATTCTTTTTAGATTCTTCTGATTCCTCTTCATATTCTATAATTATATCTTTAACATTTAATTCGGATTTAAATAAATCTTTAGCAGAATTTAATAGTTCATATTCTTTTTCTCTATCAAAAAATTCGTCAAGTATGTATATATTTTTCTTTACAAACAATAATATATCCTTATAATTTGGATAATTATTTAAAAATTCATCAATCTTATTTTTATTATTTCTTAATTCTTTAAATAATTCATACTTTTCCTTACTTGCAATTATTATTTTTACTCTATCTTTTTTGCCATTTATCAATATTTTTAACTTTATTAAATCATCTCTTACAGATTTTACATATTTCTCATACTTTTCATATTCATCCGTATAACTTAAATTTTCTGGATATCTTATATTAAAGGGATCTAGACCAATTTTTTCAAATATTTCAGATATAATATGGGGAACAATTGGATATAAAAATATTGCCTTATATTCAATATATTTATTTAAAATTTTTCCATTTATTTTACCAGAAGCTCTCTTTAAATACCATTCAAAAGAATTATCCAATTCAAATATTTTATTAATAACATTCATATAATTTAATTTCTCATATTCATCTTCAATTTCTTTTGCTAATTTATTTAATTTATTTTCAAACCATAGATCTATATAACTTTTTTCATATTCTTGATGTTTATTATAATTTTCTATTGAATAATTATAGAATGATATTAAATATTTCATTACGAATTCTGATTTTCCTAAATCTATCTTTGCATCATCATAGGATGAATTCGCAGACATTGCGATAATAAATCTTAATATATCTGCAGAATATTTTCTTAAAGCATCTTTTAAAGATATATAATTTCCCAAAGATTTTGACATTTTTCTTCCCATTGCATCTACGGCATATCCATTTATAGCAATACCTCTTGGCCAATATTTTCTATCAAATATTGCTACATGATGAAATATAAAGAATGATAGATGATTTGGAATTAAATCTTTTCCAGAACTTCTTAAATCTACAGGATACCAATATTCAAATTCTTCTTTCATCTTCTTTACAATATCTCCATATTTTCTTATTATTTCTTCCTCATTTCCTTTATTCAAAAATATATAATCAAATAAATCATCTTCAATTTTATTAGGATCTATATTTTTTATTAAATGAGCAATTGTATAAAATGCCATATATATTGTAGAATCTGATAACGATTCTATTACCCAAGATTTATCCCAAGGTAGAGGTGTTCCCAATTCATCCTTATTATGTGCACATGCCCAATCTTTTAACCAATCAATTTTTTGATGGAAATCTTGTCTTACATTTTCGGGATAAAAGTTCATATTATCTACACATTCATGAGCAAGTTTTTTCCATTCAGGATCTGAATATTTTAAGAACCATTGATTATCTATAATTTTTACAATACATTGATTACCATACCTAGATTCAAATCTTGGTTTTAATGTATAATGTATTTTTGCTATATTTTTATCTATAAAATCTTTAGCAATATTATCCTTTGCTTCATATATTTTCATACCACTATATTTTCCAAAGACATCTGTTAATACTCCATTATAATATTCTAAAGAATATACTTCTTTTGTTGCATCTTCCAATTTTTGTACATCTTTTTGATTATTTATTTTCATTTTTTCAACAATCTCCTTTGCCGGTATATTATATCCAGGAACCTTAAATAAAACTTTCATATTATCTAAACATTTCTTTGCTATTTCTTTATATTCTGTATTTAATAAATCTCTCAATCCAATATAATCATATGGAGCATGAGAAGGAACACTCATAACAATACCAGTTCCAGTTTTTGTATCAACAAATTCTGCAGGCAATATTGGTACTACTTCATTTGTTAATGGATTTATACATTCTTTTCCAATTAATTCTTTAACATCAATATCCTTAATTTTCTCTAATTTATATCCTTGTGCATTAAATTCATCAACAACTATTGTATCGGGTAATATATATTTATTACCACTTTCCTTATCTAAATATATTGAATATTTTCCATTTGGATTTATCCATATATTAGTTACTCCATACAATGTTTCTGGTCTTAATGTAAATGCTGGTAATATTATATCCTCATCCTTTAATCTAAATAAAATTATATAACCTTCTGTAGGACCTATTCCAGCATATTCATCAGGTCTATCATGATCTCCAACAGGTATATTTGCAACTGGATCATATACTACAGGATGCTTTCCAGTTATAACTAAACCTTTTTCTTTTAATTTTCTATATTGCCATTCTATAAATTTATTATACCATGGATGTAAATATGTTGTATAAAATTTCCTTCTCCAATCTATTGAACATCCCAAATTTTTTATATCTTCCTCAGCTTTTTCTACAAAGTATAAAGCCCATCCTGCTGGATCTTTTAATTTTTCTATATCTTCATCAGAAACTCCTTCATCTTTTAATTCCTTTATAAGTTTTTTATCACCATTTCTTAATCTCCATGATTTTGCAACAATTGGTGATCCAGTTAGATGAAAACCTTGGGGAAATAATACATTATATCCCTTTAATCTTTTATATCTGGCAATAATATCTACTCTAGTTAAGGATAAGGCAGTACCAATATGAAGAAATCCACTTACATATGGATAAGGAAATGTAACGAAAAACTTTGGTTTTCCTTTATCAGGATTCGAATAATATATTTGTTTTTCATCCCATATCTTTTGCCATTTTTTCTCTATCTCTTTAAAGAATTCTATATTATTTTCATTCATAAAGTAATTTAAATATAAAAATACTTTTAAAATTATTTTTTATGATTTTATTAAATGGCATATAATAAAAAGTATGCTGATTGGGGTAAAAAGGTGTGGGTAGATATATATGCACCTGTGGAAATATTTAATGAAAATAAGATTGGAGAAACACCAGTAAATAAGGATAATATTGAAAATGTTATTGGAAGAACTGTAGATTTAAATCTTGCATTTGTATTGAATAATTTTAAGTATCAGAACTATAAGGTTATATTTCAAATAAATAAAGTATCCGGATTAAAAGCTTATACAGAAGTAAAGGAGGTAATGTTGTATCCATCATATATAAGAAGAATAACCATGAAGGGAACATCAAAGATAGAAGATTCATTTATAGTAAAAACAAATGATGGATATGATGTAAGGATAAAACCATTAGTTATTACAAGATTTAAAGCACATAGATCACAAAGAACTGAAATAAGAAAATTATATAGAAAATATTTAGAAGAGAAAGCTTCTTCATTAAAATATTATGAACTCATTGAGAAAGTAATAAATTATGATTTACAAAATGAAATAAAGCCAGCATTAAATAAAATATTTCCTGTTAGTTATGTTGAAATAAGAAGAATAACAAAAATAAGTCAAGCTAAACAAAGAATTCAACAAGCAGTAGAAAATAAATAGTTATTTTTTAATTTCTATTAGAAATCCTTTAAGATATGATAACTCTTTATGTGGAAATATAACTTTATGATCTAAAGCTTGATTAAATTTATACAATATTTCAAATTTCTTATTTTTTCTTCTTATTAATGTTCTAATTAATGAATAAAATTTTCTTTCATTTAAATCTTGAGAACATGAAAATGTTATTAAATATCCTTCATCAATTAAATCTAAAGCAATAGAATTTATTAATATAAAACTTCTAATTCCCTTTTCATAATTTTCTGCCAATAGATCTGGAGGATCCAATATAATTATATCAAATTTCCTTTTTTCTAAATAAAATTGTTTTAATATTTTATATGCATTACCATTTATTACATTATAATTTTCTATATTATTTAATTTCAAATTTCTATATAACATGCTAATTGATTCTTTATTTTTTTCAATAAAATATTTTTCTTCTCCATTAATAATTATACCAAAAGATCCTGAATATGAAAATACATCCAAAACTCTATCTCCATACAATTGACTAACAATTTTCCTATTTTCTCTTTGATCTAAAAACCATCCGGTCTTTTGCCCCTTTAATATATTTATATAAAATTTTTTATTTACCTCCTCTATTTCAGTTTCATATTTATCCCCATAAATAAACCTCTCTATAGGTTTTAAATATGATCTTTCCCTTTGTTTTCCAATACTCTTTTCATAAATTGTAATATCTTTTCCATATACATCTATTAATGCATCTCTAATTATATTAATATTTTTGTCAAAAAAAGCATTTGAATTTTGTATTACAAATATATCATTATATTTATCTATAATTAAACCAGATAAAAAATCTGATTCTGAATATATCAATCTATAATGATCTTTATAATTTATTGTTTTTTCTCTATATTCTTTTGCTTTCTTTATTTTTTCCTTTATTTCATTATATACATCTATATCCTCATTATATGAAAATATTCTAATATAATGATAAGGATCTTTTGGATTTATTATCCCCCAAGCTAAAAAATTATTATTATATTTTAATTTAACCAATTCACCAGGTTCTGCCTCAATTTTTTTAATCCAATTTACAGAAAAAACCTGTCTTCCTTTTTTTATTTCCCTTTTTACCCTTTCTCCAACTTCAATTTCATATTGCATATTCTGTTGATAATATTAAATAATACAAACCAGAATTTATATTGCCCATATTTATTAAATCTTTTCCAAATTGTAAATAATTATAAGAAGTTATAGAAAATCCATATTTATTATAGTAATAATAATCTAGCTGTTCTATTGATTTTATAGTATCATTACTAATATAATTTGTACTATTTGCTATATATAAATAATATAAATTAGATAAATAATCCATTTTTTCAAAACATGATAAATTTAATGGCAATTGATATTGATATAAATATTGCATTAATGTATATTGTTGATCTATTAATGAACATTCATTTTCTTTATATATATTATTTGTTATTGATAAAAATTGAGCCCAACCAATTGCAGAATAATATCTCCAATATGATTCTTGTAAATTATCCAAAGTTTCATTAGCATTTTCTAATCTTGATATTACTTGATATTTTATTTCTTCACATTCATAATTTCCAAAACATTGATAATTATTTATATAATTGTAAAAATCTGTTATATCTTTTTCTAATTCTTCTCTAGTTATATTTGGATAAAATTTTGGATTAGTAACTTTTTGTTCAAAACATAAGCTTGCCGCTGTATAATAATCTCCCAAAGAAATATAATAATTTACAGTACTATTATTTATTCCACTACATATTTCGTTTGTTATATTTTTCATAACATCTATATAATCTTGAGGAACATTATATGTACTATTAAATTGTTCCCCAAAATATATTTTTTCCAAATCGAGTATTGTATATACAGGGATTATGTTAGAATTATTATAATATGGAGCTACCATATATGGAAAATATTGTAAAGTTGCATTTAGTTTATATTCAATACCTTCAACTGGTGCTATTATTCCATTTGGTAACATAAAACCTGTGATTGGATAATCAACTATTGCAGTTTTATTTGATAAGGCTTCTAAAACAAGTAATGTTAATCCTGCAGTACCTGAAAATCCTTCTGCAAACAATACATCATTTGAACTAAAATAATAATCATAATTATTACATTTGTCAGGATATATATTACATGCAGCAACCTTTGCAAATAAATATGCTAACTCATAATCATCATATGATATTGGAGGGATACTTGCATATACATTTCCAGAGCCTGGAGATATTCTTAAGAAAAACTGTGTAACTTCTCCAGATAGATTATTTGATTGATTTAGAACTGCAGGAATATATACTGAATATTCATTGCTATATGAAAAATTAAATCTTTCACCATATAATATTAATAAAAATCCCAATAACACTATAAATAACGCAATTAAGTAATATAATATAATTCTTTTGTTCATTTTATTCAAAATATAGGAAATCTTTATAAATTTCTATTATCCACATAATTTGAAGATTTAATTATTTCATCTAGATTTTTTAGATAATATTTTACTATTTCTTGATCATAGTATATTCTAAAATCAATTTCAAAGTAATATATTTTTTTATTGTTCATATTTATAGTTTCTATATCTTTTAAACTTAAATTATAGGCATTATATTTTATTGCACCTCTTTTAATTATTTTGAAATTCTGTTCTATTGTTTCTGTCGCCCAATTCACATATCCCAAATTCTTAGAATAAAAATAAATTCTTCCATAAAGATTAATTTTATCTATCTTTCCAATTAAGCCAAATTCCTGTGTTCTCTCTAATAAATGTTGATATAACATTAATTGACTTGAAGTTATCTTTATTAGTCTGAAATTTTCTCTATTTAAAATATCTTCCTTTGATTCTTCCACCAATTCTTTTACACGATTAATAAAGTCAGTAAGATTAAAAGACTTTACCTCATGAATCTTTGCTTTATTATGCATATCGCCTTCAAAACTTAATCCATCAGGTTCTCCAACTATTAATGTAGGATATCCATTACGGTCTTCAATTAATATTAGAGGATATATCTTGGATTTTGTTTTCGATCTTAGCAATTCTTCAAAAAGATCTGCAAATTCTTTATTACTAACATACCAACGATTTTCTTTGGATATTTCATTGCTTCCTTTTTTATTACGTTTAACAAGAAGACTTGCAGCTACTACAGGCATATTTCCATATCCCTCTTTTATTTTATTTTCTAAAAAATCTTCTAATCTCTTTATATATAAACTATCATAATTAGGATTATTTATTTTTGCTTGTAAGTCTCTTATTAAAATTTCTAATGTTGATACTCCTTGATGATGGTGCATAATTATAGTAATTTAGTAAAGCTTATTTATAAAATAAACGCCGCGGGTGGGATTTGAACCCACGCCCCCTTTCGGGGAATGGATTAGCAATCCATCCCCTTGGGCCACTCGGGCACCGCGGCATATTAGATTTTTTAAAAATTATTATTTATAACTTTAAGTTGTTATGTTATACTCTATATTGTATAAAACACTATCAAATGGATACAATAATTGAAGTAATGTATTATTCTCAATAATTATATTTTTTACATAGCATAATACTGATTGATTTGAATATATTATTTCTTTTTCACATGTTAAATTGTATATATTCCCAGTTATATTTAATATAAAATTAGAAGTATTTATATATGGCAATTGATAATCAGTTATATTTAAATATAAAGTATTATTTACATAATTTACATTATATTGATATGGATTTGGATAAAATGTTATATTTATTGGCATATTTTCTGAACTACTTATATTTTTGCCAAATAATTTATAAAAGGCTATATAAAATATTACGAAAAATATTACTGCAAGCGCAATAAATGTTATTATATCTTCTTTTTTCATTAAAATTTTTTAAGAATAAAACTTAAAAAATATTAATGAAAAAAATAAGGGTATTTATTGAAAGATATTTTACTGAAAATAATATTGAATTTAATGGAAATACTGTAAAAGATTTATTAAATATGTTAAACCTAGATCCTTCAAGATTTATTGTTGTAAAAAATGGAGAAATTGTAACAGAAGATGATACAATAGATGATGGAGATTATATAAAAATATTGGATTCTGTTTCTGGAGGATAAATTTATAATATTTAAAATATTTTTTTATTTTATGTATGACCCATTTTATTTGGATTATTATTCAATAATTAAAAAATATGAGAATCTTGAAGAATTAAATTATAAAAAGGTATTAATATCTGGAATGGGAGGTTCTGGAATTAATGGAGATTATACAAAACATATATTAAATGATAGAGAGATAGTTGTTTGTAAAGATTATTTTTTACCAAAATTTATTGATAAAGATTGGTTAACAATATTTATATCATATTCTGGAGATACTGAAGAAACATTAAATTGTATGAATGAAGCAATAAATAATGGAAATAAAATTATAGCAATTTCTTCTGGAGGAGAAATGGAAAAAATAGCTAAAGAAAAAAATCTATATTATATAAAA
>Ga0081534_100109_pt1 | contig 29750 bp, 26 predicted proteins | sample MonGeyMetagenome_FD_71019 | JGI IMG/M metagenome (GOLD analysis project Ga0081534, IMG submission 71019) | Hypoxic/sulfidic aquatic microbial communities from Monarch Geyser, Yellowstone National Park, USA - MG (SPAdes) v1 (version 2) | ecosystem: Environmental > Aquatic > Thermal springs > Hot...
CATGTTGCCGGCCCTGGCGAACTCCCTAAGCCTGGCCTTGACCTCCTCCAGGTCGACCACCTCCTCAAAGGAGCGAGGCCTATACTTCTCGAACCAGAAGAGCTCGCCTACGGCCATGTAATTTTATTATTGGGGTGTTAATAAATCGAGACCCCCCAGCGTGCGGTATTATCTAGACGCCGCCGCGAGGCGCTCCAGCTCGTCCTTCCGCCTAATCGCGAAGCTTCTGGGGTCGTTCGAGGCGGCCGCTATTATCTCGTCGGCTAGACACTCCTCTATAGGCCTGACGTTTTTGAACGAGCAGGCGCGAGAGCCCTCGGCCATCCAGTGTATGGCCAAATCCAGCCTACGTTGCGGCGAGACGTCGACCGAGACCGAGTAGGCGATCCCGCCCATTATTATACGCGTGATCTCTTCGCGCGGAGCCGCGTTTATGATGGCATCTATATAGACTTGGAGCGGATTTCTGCCGGTCTTGTAGTGGATTATTTCGAAAGCCCTCTTGACTATATTATACGCCTTGTGCTTCTTGCCGGCATTGCGCCCAGGTCTCATCATGAGGTTTATGAGCCTCTCCACTATGGGGATCTGGGTCTTCCCAAAACGCCTGTTCTGGAATCGGCCCTCTGTATGCGGCAGATACACCGGTTTTAGGCAGATATACCTCCTTAGGCCCGGATCCCTCACCACAACGCCGTCGTACGTCCATTTGCCGAAGAGCAGGATCTGGTTCTCATCATAGGTCCTTATGTCGCGAGGGCACTCCTCCACTATGGGCACATCTCCGACGTACTCCACCTTAGCCCCCTTAGGCAACTGCTCGCCGAATATAGTCGGCGAAGACATAGGGTGAAGATCGTGGCTGTATTTAAACCTTTAAAGGAAGGGCGGAAAAATCGGGGGTTTGTTTTTCCTTATTTCTTCTTGCCTATCAGCCTCCAGACCTTGATGCCCGTGTAGGGTGAGGTGGCCACCGCGAATATCATGGGGCCGCGGGCGGTGTTCTTCTCCACGGTCTCGTACTTGTCCGTCTCGAACGCCTGCTTGGCCTTGATGTCGTAGAACTTCAGCTTCTGCGGCATGGCGTTACAAAAATAGATATTTATAAGCTTTTCGTGCAAAATAGAATGCTGGATATTATATACCATGTAAGATAGATATTATATAAAAAGAGTAAATACGGTTTTTTCTTTAACAATTTAATACACTATTATCACCGAAGTACATAAAAGCGAAAGCTTTAATAATATTTTCTATGAAATAGCTGTTCTACTGATCGGCGGTAACCTCCTTCCTTCTTAACGTTTCTCTCATCGCATGGGCCAACAGTCTGGCTATCCTCAGAGGTTCCGGCCTCTTGCCGTACCTCCTCGTCAACAAGGCCGCGCGGTAGGCGTCGCCGGGGGGAAGACCCCACGACCTCACATAGAGCCGTCCCCCATCGGGATAGACGAACTCTGTGGGGGAGCCGAGCCTTGATATGTGCGCCAATCTGGAGGGCCAGTCCGGAAAGAGCTTCTTCACGGCCGCCTCGATGTCGCCCTCAGGCCTCTCGAATACATAGCAGGCGGTGGGCAGGCCCGTGCTGGTCCATATGACCTCTCCGTCGATCCAGTTATAGAAGGAGACTATACATCCATCCAACATTATCATATGTACGTCCGGCCTCCTAAGCTTGCTCACGACGGCCAGAGCCGCGTCGGTCCCGTCGACACCTCCCAGGGTGGCGCTGCCGTAAGCCACAGCCTCTATATAGCCGTCTCTACGCGCCAAAACGCCGGCGTAGATCGAGCGGCCCTCCTCCAGCCTAAAGCTTTCGGCCACCCCTATAACCCTGAAGTTTTTCTGCAACCAGCTCATCTCAAGAAAACCTTGAAGAGATCTCCCTCCCTCCATATGGCCCCCCTGGTGCACATCAAGGCACATGCGCCACAACCTACGCATGAGCTCAACAGCTCGGGCACGCCGCGCTCGCCTTGCTTCAGGGCATCGCAGTTGGTGATGAAACAGTCGCCGCATCTATCGCAGAGATCTGGGTCCACCAGATACCGGCCAGAGAATAGAGATGGGGAGTACCCCACGGTACCTCTGGCGAACAGCTCGCAGGGATCGCCCGGCGCGTTGAGGTCGACCAGATAGCCTCCCAGCTCGGCCGCCGCATGGTCGGCGCCCTTAGATATGGCCACGACAGGACCCGCCTTGTAGCCGCCCAGCAGAATCCCCCTCGCTATTGCGGATGCCGGTATTGGCTGTACGGATACATCGACGACGTCGGCCAGAGCCCGCGGCTGTATATAGGTCGGAAGCGCTTGGAAGTCCGGCCTCTCGGCCTCGTTGAAGCCCAGACACACGTCGGAGACGACTATGGGCACGTCGTCGCGTAGCTTCAGGAGGTTGTATATACAGGCGAACAACGGGAGGTACGACTTGTCGCTGGAGATGTCCCTACAACGGATCCAGCGCCTGGGCTTTAGATAGTTCTTGTTAAATGTGGAGATCCTGTAGGGCACCGCCGCGGGCTCCTCGCCGCTGTATCCCACAGGCGTCTGCCTAGACTCCGAGAACTCCACGGCCCTCTCGGGATCTCGAAAGCAAGGCAATCCGTCGGGGCAGGGCGACAAGAGCATCGCCCCCCAGACTCCGGTCTCCATCACGGCGTAGATCCATTCCCGTTCGAAGTCGCCGACAGCGAGAACCCTCCTGAAGGTTATCGAGAGCCCGTACGAGATGCCCAACGCCGCTAAATCGCCGAATTCCTCGCCCTTAACCACGAACTCTATCATGGCCGAGCCAACCTCAGACGGCGGACTACTCTCATTAGAGCGCCTTTCTCATTGGGAAAGTCGTCCAGAGGCTTGGGTCCGTTCTGCCTAACCCATATGCAATTCTCCGAAAGATATATATTGCCTGTATTTAGATCTAATACCAATGGAAACATCTTACATGCTAAAGGCTTTCTATCGTGAATAACACATCTCCTAGAGCTTCTATCGAAAAACGGACACCAGCCCTTTATAATCCATCTATATATCTTCACTCCGTTAAACTCGCCGAGCTCCTTAAACGAGAGGCTTAAGCCCCTCCGCGAGGCCTCCTCCTCTAGCCTCAGCATCTCGTCGCGAAAAACCGTAGGCGTCTGCCCCTCGTCGCTGAAGTAGCAACAATCCGCCGGACAACCTATAGGGCATTCGAAGGGCACTCGGAGGCCGGCGGCTGTGTTTAAATACTAACTCCCGAAAACCGGATATCAATTTCCAAACTCCTCTTGTCTTATAGGCAGAAGAATAGGCAGAGATACAACACCACGACAATGGATTATAGATCTTTGATAAATAGAATATATATATAAGTAAATTAGTTAATATCAAGGTCTTATTTGCATATGCCATAGTTACTTTAACTTCTTAAAGTATGATAACCAAATTTTAAGATTTGTGATCTCTCGCTACTTACAGAAAATCATCTTTCTAAATATTTAGAGAAAACTTTAAATATAAGAAAAACACGCTCTGCCATGTCGAAGAAGAAAGAGGAGAAGAAAGAGCAGAAACAGCAGAAGAAATAGGCGTCCTATATATTTAACGTCTATATATTTAAATGTGTTTTCCTTTTTCCTCCGCCTCTTAGGCGTACAGTATATATTCTAAGCCCTAACCAGTGCCGTAGGGGCATCCCTAGGGCCGGCTTCCGGCGGCTCTATATCTTACCATTCAGAAGAGGTCCCCGTCTGTAAACTTAAAAATGGGTCCTATGGGGAGATCTCACATGCCTAAGGTAATCGAAATTGGGAGGGTTGTGGTCAAGGTCTTAGGTAGAGAGGCCGGCAGAAAGGCTGTGGTCGTGGATATAGTAGACGACAACTATGTCGTTATAACTGGCCCCAAGAGCCTTACGGGCGTCAAGAGGAGGCGCGTCAATGTGAACCACATAGAGCCCACGGACAAAAGGCTGGATATAAAGCGCGGGGCAGGCGATGAGGAGGTGCTTAAGGCGGTCGAGGCCGCCGGCCTGGCTCAATATATGAGGGAGCAGGTCAAGCCCAAGTTCGAGGGCGTCGTATCGGAGCTTTGATGTGTCTCTTTGCTCTAGAGAGATCTATGTAAAGGCTCCTGACGAGCGGACCGACCCCCAGTGGGGGAAAAGCCCCGTAGATAGATCGGCCGAGGAGCACGTAAGGTATTCTCTGGTGATTTTAGACAAGCCGAGAGGCCCCTCTAGCCACGAGGCAGTTGCCTGGCTCAAAAGGATCTTGGGCGTAGAGGTCGCGGGCCATTCGGGCACGCTGGACCCGAACGTGTCGGGCGTACTGCCTGTAGCGGTGGCTGAGGGCACCAAGGTCTTGATGGCGCTTTCCAGAGCCGACAAGGTCTATGTAGCGGTGGCTAAGTTCCACGGCGATGTCGACGAGGAGAGGCTTAAGTCCGTCTTGAGCCGCTTCACCGGCGAGATATATCAAAGGCCGCCTCTGAGATCCGCCGTCAAGAGGCAGCTGCGCACCAGGAGGGTCTACTCGTTGGAGCTGTTGGAGCTCGACGGGAGATACGCCGTGTTGAAGATGCACGTGGAGGCCGGCACGTACGCCAGGAAGTTGATACACGATATAGGCGAGGTGCTCGGCGTCAGCGCAAACATGAGGGAGCTCAGGAGAGTCGCCGTCGCGTGCTTCCACGAGAGGGAGGCCGTGACTCTGCAAGACGTGGCCGACGCAGTATATATCTTGAGGAACTACGGCGACGACACCGCGGTGAGGCAGGTCCTTAAGCCCATCGAGGAGATAGCTAGAGGAATAGCGAAGATCTGGATCAAGGACGGGGCCGTCGACGCCATATGCCACGGAGCCCCCCTGGCGGCGCCTGGGGTCGTCAAGTTCGAGACGCCGTTCAGTAGAGGCGATCTGGTGGCCTATTTCACCCTCAAGGGCGAGCTGGTCGGCGTCGGCAAGGCCCTGGTCTCGAGCGACGAGCTCAAAAACATGGAGAGAGGACTCGTGGCCAGGACGGACAGAGTCCTCATGAGACCCGGCACATATCCAGCCACGTGGAGAGAGAAAAAACGTTTAAATAAAAAGACCGAATAGAGCTGTGGATTTGCCGGTCAGGCGCGTGGTCATCGACGCCGCCATACCTTCCAAGTACATCTCGATAGTTGACGTGGCCAGGTCTCTATATAAGGCGCGCGGCGTCAAGGCGGTCAGAGTCACTGTAGACGACGTCGATGTCGATGTGCTGGGCTTGATGATAGTGGTCGAGGGGGATGGCGTCGACGTGGGGGAGATCCAGAACGCCATAGAGAAGGTCGGCGGCGTTGTGCACTCCCTGGACGAGGTTGTGGTGGGGGATTACATCCCCCACATGACTGGAGAGAACGATAGATGAGATACGCCGTCTTGGGTCTCCTCGACGGGATTATCACAGCAGTGGGGCTGACGTCAGGCGCCCTCATACGCGGCCACTCCATAGGTCTCCGAGAGGCCTTAGCTATAGCGGTCGTGGTGGCGACCGTCGACGGCTTGACGAGCTTCGTGGCCGAGTATTCGCACCAGAGGGCCTCGTTGAGGGATATGGAGTATAGGATCTCGTTGAGATCTACAGGCAGGATATTGAGGTCCTTGGTCCATAGACGCGCCCTTACGCGGTCGCTACGCTCGGCGATGCTCATGTTCCTCTGGTCCCTCGCCGGCGCGTCCTCCGTGTTGATACCTGCGTCGATCAAGGCAGCGTTCGGGCTGTACGCCCTCGGCGCTGTGGTCCTGGCGGCATCGGTGGGCCTGGCCAGATCGCCGGCCGAGCTCGGCGAGTGGCTGATCATGTTGAGCGCGGCGGCCGCCATAGGCCTTGCCGTGGGCCTGTTGTCCCCCCTCGCTACGTGAGCTTTTTAAAACGGCCTCGATAGATCCGTCGTGTCGACGCTGCCCATCGAATACATAAGGATGAGCCGTATGTTTAGGGAGCTGGTTGAAGGCAAGGAGATAGTATCCTTCGAGGTCCCCGCCCACAAGTTCTTCGCCAGGAACGAGGTGCTCTACCTCTCGACGGTCTTGGACTACGATGCCAAGAAGCTCGAGAACATGATATCGGACATGAAGTACGGAAGGGTCGTCGTGGAGAAGATGTGGGCCATCCGCCTAGATGCGGACATGTTCAAGGAGCCCAAAAAGGTGCTCCTCCCGGACCTCGCGTCGAACCAGATAGACGGCAACGTTGAGGAGGTGGAGAATGGCCATATAGTCAATATACACGTAAATGGAGTGAGGGACCTCGTGAGGATGGCCATATTCGATAGACAGAGCTACAAGGACGTCATCATAGTCAGAAGGAGCCCTCTGCCGGCGTTGATCAGATACGCCGCGTTTGTGTAGCTCAGATGATCTCTATTTCGACTTTACGCCCTATAGACGTAAGGCCTAGAGGCAATTTCAGCCGTTCCCCCGAGCCCTCCCCCAGGCTTATGACGACGCCGCTTCCCAACGTGCGCTCCAGGGCGTCCAGCGAGTCGGCGCGGGCGGCCACCGCCCTCACCTTGCCTCCCACGTCGCGCAGCAAATTGGCGTATATGTTGGGATAATACGCGAGGAGCTCCCCGTCGTCCATCAAGACCACGTCGTAGTCTCTAAACGCCGGAAATCCCGTCAGCTTGAGGTGGTGCTCGTAGTAGCCCTCGATGTACTCGGAGGCTCCCCAGCCGTACCGCACCCATTCCAGCTTCACGTAGAGGGGGCTGAAGCCAGCTTTGTACAGCGAGAGCGAGAGGGCTCTGAGCAGAGGGGTCTTGCCCCGGCCCCCCGACACGTAGACGAGCCTTCCAGCCAGTACGTGCGACATGGCGAGACCCAGCTCGCGGGAACCGAACTGCAACCTCTCCAGAGGAAGTTCCTCGCCTAGCATAGCAAGTCTCGCTCAGATGTTAATTAGAGCTCTAGACAAGATTATCGAGCTCGTCTAAGTATACTTCGCGACCCTTCTTTATGGAGATTTCTGCAGCGTCGCAGAGCTTCAAGGTGTAGACTATATCCTCAGCCGGCACCACGTAGCCGCCGCGGCCCGCCACCGCCTTCAGAAACTCCCTATCCTGAGCCAACAAGGGCTCCTCTCCCGACAGCCTCGGGCTCCACGTCCCCTCATGCTTAAAGAACACGAGGGCGTCTGTGGAGAAATCCACGGCGGCCATCCCCTCGGTGCCCACCACCTCGAACCGCCTGAACTTGTACGAGGGAGTCCAGCTCGATTCGTAGAACGACGAGAATCTATCGCCTCTGGTGAATATCTGGGCGTGGACCGCCTGCCCGTCCTCCACAAGGCCGTAGGCAGAGGCGGAGGAGGCCTTGCTGCCGACTGCGTAGAGAGCCAGGTCGAAGTCGTGTATAGTCAAGTCCTTCACAACGCCGACGTCTCCAGGCCGCTGAGGCCTCGGCGATGTGCGCCTCCCGTAGATGGAGACCACGCGGCCCAGATCGCCGAGCCTATCCCTCAGATACCTCACCGCAGGGTGGAACCGGAGGACGTAGCCCGTCGTCACCACGACTCCCCGCGCCTTGTCGAGAAGCTCGACGGCTTGTACATAGTTCTCGGTGAACGGCTTCTCCACCAAAATAGATATGCCGGCATCGAGAAGAGCAGACGCGTGGTCCCTATGCATCTTGGTCGGAGTGGCGACCACGGCGGCGTCCACGTCGGCTCTCACGGCCTCGTCTATAGACCGCAGCGGCCTTGCCCCGTAGACCTTCTCCGCCCATTTAAGCCTCCCCTCATCTATGTCGACAGCGTAGAGCTCGTCCACGAGGCCCTCAGCCGAAAGCAACTTGAAGACCCTCACGTGGTTCTTGCCCCAGCCGCCCACTCCGACAACCGCGACCTTCAGCATATGGGCGGGCCGCACCGCCAATATATATGGATTGCCCCAACAGCAGACAGCGAGAATGCCCAGCAAGCCCAACGAGCGACAGCTGGAAGAGTCCATGGAGCCCCGGCCGGGATTCTTGGGCGGGGTTCCCCTGAACCCGGGACCTCCCGCTTACGAGGTTCGCCGCGGACGTCGGCGATGGCGCGACGTCCACCCCTACGCGGGGCTTAGCCCCTGGGCGCTCCGACCGGGCTGAGCTACCGGGGCCTATACGGCTTAGGATAGCCGGCTTATTAATGTTTTGCCGGCATAGGGCGATGCAGGTCCGGAGGTCCCTACACTGGGACAAATGCCGATATGTCCGGCGACCCAGCTGGGCTGGAGGGCAAGCGATGAGGGCAATGACGGCAACCGACCTTGCGTGGACGCTGCACAGCCTTGGCAGGTACTCGCCTGGGCGGCACTGAGATATGGAGAGCTCTACGCGTACGTCGATTCGGTTATCTTGACGCGCGAAGGAGCGAGCGCGCAGATACGTATCAAGGCGAGGGGCTGGAGGCAGAGGCGGAGCAAGGCGGAGGCCATAGATCTCGTCGCGAGCCACTTCAAGCACGGGGAATGGACACCTCTGCTCACCGCGTGGTTAGGAGATGGGGGCCGAGCGAAAGATGGTTCTATATGGTAAATACAAGCTGGACCTCTTGAGGCTGGCGGAGATCGCTGTGCGTTAGCCGATATTGAGCCGACATGTCGAGTTTAGCTGACATGTGGAGCCACGGAGCCACGGCGGCCGATATGCGGAATCGACCAACGTCCGGTCGGACCGCGCCGACGACAGTCGGAAGAGTTCGGTGGATGGGGCCGCCGGGATTTTTAGGCGGGATTTCCCTGAACCCGGGCTCACCGGCGCTCTGACGACGGGGCTCGGCCCCAGGCCGGCATCCTACCAAGCTAGACTACGGCCCCAATGCCTTAGGGCGAAAGCTCCATTAAAAAGCTTTATTCCGGCTTCCAGACGGGGGCATTCATGGTTTCCCAGATAAATATGGAAAGAAAGATCCCCATTAGCTAGCCGAAAGCTCCGGCCTCTATTACGTGGCGTAGCCGCAGCAGATAAAAACCCGCCTAAGAAGATGAGAAGGCCAGAAGGGCCGGTTCGCGGGAAAAGCCAAAAACAGAACGCCAGGCGGAGAGAAGCCGCTACGAGGTTCCTACAGAGACGCCATCCTTTTCAGCTCGAACGAGATCTAAGTCTTGACGCCTCGCCGGGGGGACTGGCGTTTTGAGCCGACCATGAGACTGTATACCGAGCGCTTTCTGCGGCATACGTCGACATGCCGGCCTGTCGAATTCGATGCACTCGGGCCGGCCTATATAGATAGAACATCTTGGCTCGCGTTAATAGCAGAAGATCGGTGGATGGGGCCGCCGGGATTTGAATTCCCGGGGATCTCCCTCCCGGGATCACACGGGCATGCCCGCGGCTGGGTTCGGCCGCACCGAGCCGTGCGTCCTACCAGGCTAGACTACGGCCCCCTTTACGTTTATTTCCTATATTTTTAAAGCTTTACTCCAACCGACAGATGAGCCTCAAGGCAGGGGGGATGGGCCATGTCAGATGCCTTAGGCGCTACTTAGGCGTTGCGTTGAGCACGCCGCCGACGTAGCCCACATACTGAGACCATCCAGCGGACCGCTCGACGATAGGAAGAGGGAGAAGCCTTCTACCCAGCTTGCGTCGCTATGGGCAAAAGCCTTAAAAACGCGGGAGATATACGTAAAGAGGGCCCGTAGCGCAGCCTGGATCAGCGCGGCGGCCTGCGGAGCCGTAGTCGGCGTAGCCGGCGGATGTCGCGGGTTCAAATCCCGCCGGGCCCGTCCACCGAGCTCTTTCCGGCTATCGTCGGGTTGACCATAGGCGGATCTCCTAAGGACCGCCTTGATGGCCGCGCCGCGGGCGGCATTGGGCCCGTTGTCTCGGTCTGCCTCACCCTGAGCCCACGACGGCCGCCGTTTGGGTATGCCTCAAACGCCCTGAGGCGCCCCGCCGTCCTCTGCCGGTTTTCAGGAGTTATGGGGCTGAGGTTGGATCGCTCTGGCCGAATCGAGGCGAGATCCGGCGGCGCTCCGCGGCGTCCAGCCTTAGCCCGGTCGCGAGACCCCCGACCTGCTCGATGCTAGAGCTTTGCCGTGGTGAGCGTCCCGTCGACGGCTCTCTTCAGCACTAGCTCCACGAACCTCTCTAGGGGGATGATCTTGTCTCCGAGGAGCTTCCTCAGCGATTTGACAGAGCTTCTGATCTCTTCGATCAACGGCGTCATCTCCCTTTCGGCTCCCTCGTCGGCCATGTCGTCCGAGTATTGGTAGAGTACGCCGAGAAGTCTCCCGAGCGCCGCGGCGGGTCTCAGGAGATCCCTCCTCCTCAATATCATGGTGGGCATCACGAAGGCGGCCTCTATCAACGGCGCCGTTTTAAGCTCCGCCGCCTCCCTCCTCAGCCCCTCCACATCCAGGGCCTGCCCCTCGGCGAGCCTTTTGGCTACCCCAGCCAGATATTTCACCGCATCGGCGCTTATGGAGACAGCCCTCTCTATGGCCTCGGCTATCAGCCAGTCGCTGGCCACTATGGCCATCCCATCGCCGTACAGAGCGCGGGGCGTCTTGACGCCCCTCCTCACGTCGTGTCCGTCGGCCACGTCGTCTTGGAGGAGGGACACTATGTGGAGCACCTCGAGGAGGGCGGCGGCGTTGATTATCCTCTCGTCCTCCAGCCTCTCGGGATCCAGCACGTAGGTGAAAAGCAGCAGAAGGAGCGGCCTTATCATTTTGCCCGGCGTCTCTATATAGTGCCTTATCGCCGCCCTCAGGGAGGGATTCTGCACGGACTCGCCTATACGCCCCATATCCTCCTTCACTCTGCCTAAGGCGCTGAGGACCTCCGGCGGTATCTCCACGTAAAAATAAAAACGAGCTCCCTATTTATTGTTTGGCTTTGTATCTATGGTCGACCGTCTCCTCGACCTTGCCCTCCCTCTTCAGCCTGGTTAGCTGGGCCTTGACGACGGCCACCCTGTCGACCCCTATGGCCTTCGCCACCTCCTCGGCCGTGAACTCCTTGCCCGGATTCTGCGCAAGGAATTGATATACTTTATTCTTTACGCCCTCGGGCATATTCATATACTACCTCCAGTTTTTATATTTTTCTGTGGCCGGCTTTATCCGACTCCTACCGATTTGCATTTTCGCCCATCCGCAGTCGGGCGAATTGTATTAAAATAGTGGCGTTCGTCAACGCCCATGGTGAAGCTGGCTATAGTGGTGGCCGAGTTCAACTACGACGTGACGCAACTCATGTTGCAGAAGGCCTTGGACCACGCCAGATTCCTAGGGGCCGAGGTTACCTATGTGGTCAAGGCGCCGGGAGTCTTCGACGTGCCGGCCCTTCTGGCCGACGTCGTGAGGAAAGACGACGTGGACGCCGTGGCGGTCCTCGGCGCGGTGATACAGGGCGCCACCAGGCACGACGAGCTGGTGGCCAATCAAGCAGCCCGCAAGATACTAGACATATCGGTCGACAGCGGCAAGCCGGTGGCGCTCGGCGTGATAGGGCCAGGGGCCAACAGGATGCAGGCCCTCGAGAGGGTCGAGGAATATGCGAGGAGGGCTGTCGAGGCCGCCGTCAAGATGGCCAAGAGGAGGCGGGCGTTGAGAGAGGCTAGATACTCCGGCTCTACGGTCTTCATCGACTGACCTCCTTCCCCTGGGCGGGAGCTCCGTGGGAGGCGCCCTCGCTCGGCCGTATGGACCTCTCGGCGGATTCATGGCCGCGCCCGGGCCGGCACGGCGGGCCGTTGCGGGCTGGCCCAAGCCAATCCAGCGGAGGTCCGCGCGGCATGCACAATCGGCCATGGAATAAGCACGTCTCCCTGAGCCCCCTGGGCACCAGCTCCTTCCCCCTAGGCCTCTTCTCCATCTTTCAAATCCCGCCAGATTGCCTTCGTCTGGCCGCGGAGTCGATTTCCAGAACGCGTCCAGCGATCTGACGCAACCTCAGCCCGCCGAACGGTCGCCCACGATCCGCAGGGGCTTTCCTTCTTTTGAATCAACGTAGCGAGCATGAATTTACATATGTCAATTGATTTTCAGCAACCGATGACGCAGAAGCCGGGCCCCTGCATCGCTACTCATGAAGTCCGACGGGTAACTTTACCGATCACGACAGGAGCCTCTCTCAGATCGGGGAGGGGGTCAGCGAGTAGGCTCCAATATATTCAGCATCTCCCATACGGCCTTCATGACCTCTATCTCGAGCTTGAGCTTGGCGTAGATGTTTTGGTCTATCGCGCCTGCAGAGTAGGCGTCTTCGACCTTCTTCTCCAGGGCGACGAGGTCCAGCTTCGACAGCCTCTCCTTGGTCAGAGAGCGCGCCCAGGCGTATCTAATCCTCATGTCTATTTGGTCCATCCTGTCCCTCAGAGATTTCGCCTTCTCCTCCAGCTCGGCTATCTTCCTTCTCGACTCCTCGGCGAGCTTGGCGTAATCCTCCTCCGATATGAGGCCCAGCTCGCGTTTAGCCGCCAAGACCTCGAGCTCCCTCGTCAGCTCCGCGACGACTCCCTCTATCTGCTGCAGCCTGATCTCCGCCCGCATAAAGTCGCCGTCCCAGGAGCCCTTCAGCGTCTGCGACGACTCGACGAACGCCTTCCAGGTGTCCTCCACGCCTCTCAGCCTCTCCTCGTACTGCGCGAGGAGCTTGTCCAATTCGCCTATTGCCACGTAGGCCACGTCGACGCTCATGGCAGAACTCCTTCCAACTCCTTTTTAAGCCTCTCGTAGGCCTCTCTGGATATCTTGCCCTCCTTCAGCAACTCGTCCAGCTTGCCGAGGGAGATCCGGAGGTTGATCACCTCGGCGTTGGTGGAGGTGGACAGCACGCGTTTGAAGTGCTGGCCGAGGACCTCCTCTATGGAGCTGTACCTCTTCTCCACGTCCTCCATGAGGGCCCTCAACGCGTTCAGCTTATCCTCGACCTCCTGCCTGGATCTGTTGTACTGATCCTCGGCCATGAGGTCCCTCTTCAGCTCGAGCTCCTTCAGGGCCCTCTCGTAGTTAGCTATGGACGAGTTGAGCAGGTCGAGGGATCTCCGCAGGACCATCTTCTCGACTTCCCACTGCCTCTTGTAGCTGAGCACCGAGGACTCGTAGCTGTGCCAAGCCTCGTCGAGCTTCCTCAACAGCTCGTCGTATTTCATCACCACGTTATCGACGACGGGCTTTATGGCCCTATCGAAATCCGCCTCCGTCCTCTCCACCGCGGCTATCTGGGCCAGCTGGACCACTTGGGCTTGCTCCTGCTGGGGTTGTTGGGTCTGTTGTTGCGGCGGCTGCTGGGCCTTATATCTGACGTAGACGGGGCATTCGGCGTAGTTGCCTATGCAATACCAGTCGAAGGGGTTCACCGGCTTTCCCGTATAGCCGCAGACGAAGCCGCCCTCGCTTCTCCTAAGAGCAGGACAAACGCTCATGGCGCCTATTGTATAGAGTTATATATTTATTACGCTCAGCGCCCTCCGGGCCTCGTCGAGATCCCCGAGGGTGCCCACGTCGAGGAACTTCGCCCTCGACACGTAGACGGCCACGCGGGGCATTAGGGAGCGCGCGAATTCGTCGAAGTCGAGACGCCTCTCCTCGAGCCTGCGCAGCGCGGACCCCTCAGCGACGTATATCCCGGTTGAAACCACATGTCTAAACCTCGGCTTTTCCCTCCACGCCGACAGCCGCCCCTCCGCCACGTCGAGAACGCCGAACCTCACCTCGGTCTCGACCTCCCGCCCAACCACCGTGAGGTCCACGGAAGATCTCACGTGGAAGTCGGCCGCGGCCTTCACGTCGAGGTCGGTGACCACGTCGCTCGGCGCCACCAGCGCGGGCCCGTCGTCCATGTAACCCCGTGCGTAGTAGAGCTGCCCGGCGGTCCCCAGCAACTTCTTGGACGGCACAAAGACAACGTCGGGATGGTGCTCGCGTAGGTACGAGGCAAGCACCTCCTGCATGTAGAGGCCCACCACGTATATCTCCCCGACGCCGTTCGCCCGCAGCCACTCCAACGCGTAATCTATGATGGTCCTGCCGCCGAGCACGACGAGGGGCTTCGGCGCGAAGTACGTCAACGGCCTCAGCCTGGTGCCCAGCCCGGCGGCGAGGAGAAAGGCCTTCAAAGGTAGTCCTTCAGCCCGTACTTCTTGAGGTGGTGCTCGATCTTCTTGACCTCGTTCTCCATCTTCTTGGCCTCCAACACTATGTCCGCCCGTTTCTCCTCGGCGCCCTTGGCCTTTATGGTGCAGAGCCCGTCGGGAGTCAACGCGCGCGCCTCGCAGTAGGCGTATTGGCACTTGGCGCCGATGCACTCATCGTTGAGCCAAGTACACCAGAACACTATCTTGTTGCCCCTTATTGTGGGCCTCAGGGCCCTCTTGCCGCATCTGAAGAGGGAGGAGCCGTTGGGGCCGAAGGCGCATCTAGGCCCCAGACACAGTTCCCTCGCGCCGGACACAGTATATAGCTTATCCCTCTATTAAAATTTAATCCGCGATCCTATAGCCCAGGGACCCGAGGAATTCGGCGACCTCCTCGAACCTCGGCGATGAGCGCGCGCCGGGCCTCGTGACCTTGAGGGACGCGGCGGCGTTCGCGAAGAGGAGCCTCTCGTAGAGCGAGAGGCCGGCCAGCCTAGCCGCTATGTAGGCCGCGGCGAAGGTGTCGCCGGCTCCCGTCGTGTCGACGGGCTGCAGCTTGAACGCGTCGACGTAGATGAACTCGCCGTCGCTGACAGCCATAGCGCCCCTATCGCCGAGAGTTATCACCAACTCCCTGGCGTTAACGCTTCTGGCCACCACGTCGACGGCGGCTCTGTGGTCGGCGGAGCTGGCCAGCATCTTGGCCTCCACTTGGTTCATCAACACCACGTCGACGCCCGAGAGGGCCTTGGAGACTATCTCGAGGCCCTTCCTCGCCAGCGCGGTGCCTCCGTCGACCGAGACCGTCTTGCCGAGCCTCTTGGCGACCTCCTTGGCCTTGAGTATCAACTCCACGCGGCCGCTGGCTATATGGACGTGGTCGACTCCGCCGAGCGACTCCTCGTTTATGTCGTCAGGCGAGAGCCCCATGTTCGCCCCCCTGTAGGCTATCATACGCTTCACCCCGTCGGGCTGGACCAACACCACAACCACGCCGGACCTAACCCCCTTTATCCTCTTGACGAAAGACACATCGACGCCCTCGGCGGCGAGCTCCCTCAGTATTATGTCGCCCATCACGTCGTCGCCCACGGAGCCTATGAACCTAGCCCTGTGCCTCATCCTGGCTATCGCCACGGCGAAATTGGCGGCGGAGCCTCCCCCGCCCGTGTATATATCCACGGCATCCACCGACTGGTCCAAGCCCGGCAACTCCGGCGTCTTCACATATATATCATAGTTCAAATTCCCTATGGACGCGACCAAGGCCACAATTTATTTTACCCCTATATTATCTATTGTGGTCGAGGACCTCCTCCAGCTGAGGAAGGCCATAGAGGAGAAGATAGCCCAGATGGAGAAGGAGCTGGAGCTCTACAGAAAGGTGCTCGCCGCGCTGGACGAGGCGATAGGCAAGAGGTCCTTCACGACGGCGGCCGAGGAGAGGGAGAGGCGCGAGGCGGCCAGGAAGCCTCTGGAGGTCCAGGCGCTCAAGTCAAAGGACGGGGAGGAGCTCGGCGTAGCCGAGATATACGAGGACGAGCTCGTCCTCAAGCCCAAGGTCCCGGTCAAGCTGGAGGGCCTGCTCAGGAGGTTCTTCGTGGAGAAGCTCCTCGAGAGGTATAGGGAGGAGGATGAGGACGCCGTCAGGCAAGGCAAGAGGGAGGCGGCCCTGGAGTACGAGGTGCAGGAGGAGGGCGGCGCCGTCAAGGCCGTGGTCGTGAAGAACTACGGCGATGAGAACAGGCGCAGGGACATCATAAGGGCGTTCAGGTGGACCCTCGAGAGGGCCTTGAAGGGCTGATCAAGGCCCGGCCTCGGGGCTCTGCTCGACCTTGACCTTCTTCTGGCTTCTGTACATCTCCAGAAGCTCGTCGACGGTCGTGGCCTCCTCGGGCGATTTGTCGGTCCTATATCTGCCCGTAAATCTGGGGAAACGTATGGCGAGGCCGACGTCGGGCCTCACGGCGCCTAGACAACAGGTGTGCAACGGCGACAGCGTGATCTCCGCCCCTATTATCTCGAGGACCACGCCGGGCGTGAACCACACGTCGGGCTCCATCCGCGACGATACCCTCGGGTGTCTGTGGTCCATCTTGTAGGGCTCGAGCATCTGGTACATCTTCTTCAGATCGGCGTCCGTGAAGCCGCTCCCCACCTTGCAGACCGTATAGAACATATCCGTCTTGGGGTCGTAGGCCGCCAGGAGGAAGGCGCCGTAGAGGCCGGCCCTCTTGCCTCTCCCGTAGAAGGCGCCCACGACCGCGAGATCCGCCGTGTCGCTCATCTCGCTGCGGTAATCCCTCTTGTATTTTATCCAGTTCCAGCCCCTGGCCCCCATCTCGTAGATGGAGGCGGGGCTCTTGCAGACGAGCCCCTCCATGCCCATGGAGATGGCCTCGTGGAAAAACACGTCGACCTTCTCCTCGTCGTCGAAAAGGGCCCATTTGGCTATGGCCACGTCCTCCCCCTCCTTCACGATCTCCGAAAGCCTGAGCCTCCTGTAGATCAAGGGCTTGTCGGTGAGGTCCTCCCCGTCTAGATAGAGCAGGTCGAACAGATTGAGCTTCGCCGGGTATTCCCTCACAGCCTCCTCGACCTCGTGCTTCCTCTTGCGGTGCATCAGCTCCTGGAACGGCAGGAGGTCGCCCGTGTCGGGATCCACCGCGACGATTTCCCCCTCGAGCACCGCCTCCCCGGCCGACACGGATCTCCTCACGGCCTCCACCACGTCGGGATAGGCGTGGGTTATGTTCTCGAGCCTCCTGCTGTATATGGCCACGCCGCCCGGCGACACGTGTATCTGGGCCCTCTCCCCGTCGTATTTGTACTCGCATATGGCGGCGCCTCCCAGCTTGGCCAAGATCTCCCGCGACGTGTTGAGGCGCTGGGCCAACATGGGCATGACGGGGACTCCGGGGGTTATCCTCACCTCGGCCAGCCCAGCCGCCCCCCTCTCGGCGACCAGCTTGCCGAGGAGGCCGAGGTCGGGCCTCACGTTGTAGGCCCTCTCCAGGGCGTCTTCGGGCACGTCGAACGCCTCGGCCAGGGCGTCTATGAGCGTCATGTCGGCCACGCCGAGCCTCAGACGGCCGACCACGAAGCGCGCGACGTATTTAGCCTCGTCGGGCGACAGCTGGGAGAAGAGCGAGGAGAGGAGGGAGACCTTGAGGTCTTGGGAGCCCTCGCCGGACGCCTTGGCCACCTTGAGAAGCGTGTCGTAGACCTGCGCCACGGACAGCCCCGCCCTCCTGCCCCCCGCGAAGGCGAGCAGCGTCTGGGCCTGGCGCCGCGAGAGGGCCCGCCTCGCCGTCTCCCCCATGTCGCCCGTCCTTTTGTACAGCTCCTCCAGATCGTCGGCCTTGGCCCCGGAGGCGCGCGCGAGGGCCCTTATGCAGAGCTTCTCGCCGAGGCCCAGCTCCAAGCCCTCCCAAGGCGGCCTGAGGTCGCCCAATATGATATATATCGCCTTGTCTATCTCGGCGGGCTCCAGCCTTTTGAACAGGCCCACCAGAAGCTTGACCATGGCCGTCCTCTGGGTCGTCGACTCTATCGACGCCAGTACCTTGGCCAGCTCCGAGAACTCCACACTATATCCCTCCCTTAAAAATACTTAGGTACAGCTCGAGGTAGGTGGCGTCGACCCTCTCCGCCAGGCCCAGCCGCTCAGCAAGCGCGGACACCTCCGCCTCGGCCTCCCCGAGGGACGCCTCGGAGGAGGCGACGGCCTCTATCTCCACGAACTGGCCGAGCCCCTCGACGTCGTCGAGGGAGATCGTGAGGGAGCCGTAGGAGTAGTACTCGCGCCGCTTCTTTATTACGGCGACTTTCCTGAACCCCAGGGCCTCGAGCACCGCCTCCACGTCGCCATCTGCGGACACCGTCAGCTCGAGCCTCGCCTTGGCGGAGGACCGCATGCGCGGCCCCTTGTAGGACACCTCGACGTCCCCGCCGGAGCGCCGCACCCTAAGCGCCTCGTCGGTCTCGGCGAAGTCCCTACAGGGATGCTGGAAATATATGTCGACCTCCTCCTTGGCCTCCACCGGAGAGGCGCCGAGCCTCAGAAGCTCCTCCCTAACTCGGCCGAGATCGGCGCGGAACTTCTGCTCAACCTCCAACATTCTTGCATGGAGGCCTCGCGGGGCTGGGCACAGCTACGCCGAAGAGGTAGCAGCGGGATGTGGCCTCCCCATAGTAGGCGCACTCCCTGCAGTCGTCCGGACGGCCCGGCGCGATGCGCACGGACACCTTGAGCTGGGCGGGCCTCGGCGAGGGGGGAGGCGGCAGGACGGGCTGGGGAGCCACCTGCGGAGCGGGAGGCGGCGGCACCGGCTGCACGGGCTGAGTCGGGACAGAGGGAGCGGGGGGCGGCTGAGGAGGCGAGGGGGGCGGCTGTGGAGGGGGTTGTTGCCGAGCCTGTTGGAGGGCCTCCGCCAGCGGCCTCACCTCCGGACGCGGCTGCTGGACTGGCGGAGGCGGCGGCACCGGCTGCACGGGCTGAGTCGGGACAGAGGGAGCGGGGGGCGGCTGAGGGGCAGGCGGCGCCTGCGGGCCCAGCTGGACCCCGAACTCCTCGCCGGCCTTCTTGTAGACGGCCTCCAGGGCCTTGGAGACGTCCTCCGTCCCCTCCAGTATCTTCTGGCCGTCTATCACCACGGCGGGGAAGGCGGCTATGTTGTACCTCTTCAGTATTGTGACCAGCGAGCGGAAGTGCGGCGGGACCCTCTCCACGGGCTGGTCCAACATCTTGACGACCTGCTCCGCGGCGTCCTGCCTTATCTTGACCGTGGCGAGCCTGACCCGGTCCCTCCGCTCCACCCTGGACCTTATCTCCTCGACCGCCTTCTTCAGGGACTCCTCCAGCTCTTGGCTCTTCCCCGAGATGACGAACAGCTCCACGTACACGTTTTCAACTACGCCCCTCTATTTAAGCCTAGCGTTTGCTGGATCAGCCGGGAGCGCCAGAGCTCCCTCTCGATGACCTGCCCCTCGGGCCTCAGCTCGTAGAATATCTGCGCCGTGAATACATATATCTTCTCCGGAACCCCCACGTTGCTCATGACGTATCTAGCGAGGGCGTCGCCGAGTATCCTCCTCTCGAGCATCGTCTGAGGCAAGACGACGAAGTTGGGAGGGACGTAGACGCCCTCGACGCCCCACCTGAGGGATGAGAGGGAGCCGAGGGACGCCTCCCGCAGGCCGTCCACCAGCGTCGCCTCGATGACTGCCCTCCGCAGCTCCATCTCGGAGAGGCGGGGTATTTGGAGCACCAGCTTGCCGGCGATCTTGGCCGAGTCGTGCGCCAGATCCTTGACGGGCTGGACGACGCCGAGGGAGCCGCGGACCTCGCGCCTCTCCCAGCCGTTGGAGCGCACGAGGAACTCCACGGTGAGGAAGACCCCGAGCCTATATCTGGAGAGGACCTCGTCGAAGGTCTTGAGGGGGACGCCCCTGATCTTGCTCTGCATGGAGGAGCGCACGTGGGATATGAGGCGAGAGCCCTCCTCCAGAGAGAGCATGGGAGAAAAGGGGGGAGATTTTAAAAAGGTCGCGGGGGTATTACTTGGGCGGAGCCAGTATCTGCATCAGGCGCCTCCTCCTCCAGTTGCTGTACTCCATCAGCAGTATCGCGACGATTATCACTATGACTATCACCAGCACTATCCACAGCACCAGCTCGGATATCGGTATCCTGACGCCGCCGATGGTGATGCCGGCAGTGCCGGGCACGGTGACGCGCAGAGCGACGGTCTGGCCGGCAGGCGGAGTTATCTGGGCGGTGCCCACGTGGTTCTGCTGGGCGGTGACCTTGACGGTGTACTGCTGGCCCGACAGCACCTCGACGCTGACGGGGGCGGACGAGAAGCTCCTATAGAGGGTGCCGTTGGCGAAGTACACGTCGACCTGCGACACCATGTCGTTGATGGGATAGCCGTTGTCGTCCACGGCGGATATCTGCAACACCGCGGTGGGGACGGTTATGGTCTTGGTGGCGGTCTGGCCGGGCGACGGGGTGAACGAGCCGGTGGAGTAGGTGCCGAACGGCGTGACGGCCACCACGTTGTACTGCAGCGGAGCGCCGGTGTTGTCCTGGGCCAACACCTCAGCGGAGACGGTGCCGGTGCCGGAGGCCACCACGGCGCCGTTGGGGCCTACTATCTGGATGGGCCAATTGCCGGTGGTGCCCATGGCCTGGTCGACGACGGACGCCGAAATCTTGGCGGTGGGAACCACTATCTGCACGGAGGCAGTCTGGCCTCTGGAGACCGAGACCGTCTTGCTCCAGGTGTAGCCGAAGGCCTGGGCCGACACGGTGTAGGTGCCAGCCAGCACCTCGGCCGACACGGAGCCGGTGCCGGAGGCGACGTTGGCTATCTGCACGGGCGAGCTGGAGAGGGCAGTGCCGAACGCATCGACGACGCTGGCCGATATGACGCCCGAAGGCACGCTGACCACGTAGGTAGCGGGGCCGCTCACGGTCAGCTGCGTCGAGTTGACGACGACGGATCCGCTGGGGGTCTTGACCGTCGTGGCTACAGTCACGTTGTAGACTCCGGCGTAGGAGCTCAAGGGCAGGTAGGCCGTGACGACGCCGTTGCCCGTAGCCACAGTCTGGCCGTTAATCGATATGGACACAGGCCAGTCGCTCCTCACCTTGCCGAAGCCGTCCTGCGCCTGCACGGTCACCTGCGCCAGCAGGCCGAGCGACGTCAGGTCGAAGGAGCTCGGAAGCGACGTGGTCGTCAGGCTGGTCTTGAAGGGCGTGGCGAGCTTTATCGGCACTCCGTTGACCGTCACGGAGTCTATCTCCATGGTCAGCGGATAGCTGACGCTGGTGGGTATGGGCTGGGACGTAACTATGTAGGTGGAGCCCGAGATGGTGGCCGTCTTGAAGGGTATCGCGATGGTGCCGCTGGGCGTCTGCATGTAGAAGACGCCGCTGACTCCGACGGGCTGGGACAGCGGTATCTGCGTGGCGAGCTGCACGTTGGAGGTTATCGCGTAGGCGCCGCTGGGCACCGTCGCGCCGCGCTGTATCGAGAAGGTGCCCGTCGCCACGGGTACCCAGACCGTCGAGCCGGCGGGAGCGGCGGCCGTGCCTGAGCTGTACGGATAGAGCACGTTGTAGTCGAAGTTGGTCGACGGCAGCTGCGACAGGAATCCGCCCGGATAGCTGGACACCAGCCTGTCGTAGATGGTCGCAGAGCCGGCGCTGCTGGTCGCGTTGACGAAGTAGAACATGGCGCCCTTAGTGGCGTCGTCGAACACCTGCACCACCACGCCGGCGAGCGGCTGGCCGTTGGGGCCGTTGACGGTCAGCGTGGCGGGGTAGACGTAGGTCCTTATCTGCACAGCTGAGCTTGCATCGCCAAGCTGGGTAACATCGTTAGGTACATCCTGCTGGTAGATCCATACCAGATAGGCCGGGTCCTTGGTCAGCACATATAGCAGATAGCCGTCGAACCAGCTCACATACACGTCGTTGACGAGGCCCATGGCGCCTAGGTTAGGCAGATGGGAAGCCAGCTGTCCGTTGTTGCGCGTGTACGTCACTGCATATAACGAACAGTTTACTATTGTACCTTGCAAACCTACCACTGTTTGATTCATTGTTATCACTGTTCCATTTATTCCCAATTTTGATATTATGATATTGGATACTGTGGGGTTATAGCTCACCGTGCAACCGAATAGGGCGACGGTCTGGTTGGCCAGCGGCCTGGCGTTCCAGTCGAGTATGTACCTCAGCGGCAGCTCGGGGAAGCCGAAGTAGTACTTGAAGTCGTAGTTGCTGGAGTTCACGTCTAAAGCGCCCCAAGTGCCGGCGGTGGACTCGTTTACGGCCTTCTTGGTGCCGTTAGTGAAGACTGCACCGTTGAATAAGAACCACCAGTTGGTTATGTTGGACTGGGCATGGCTGGCGTACAGCACGTTCTCGGTATAGCTGGCAGAGCTCAGCGGCTGCAGGTTGAACAGCTGGACCAGCAACGTGTAGTTGTTGAGCGCTTGCTTGGCGAGGTTGTACGCGTTCATCAGCTCGCTCCTTATTGTTGGCGACAGAGTCCTGTTTGCCTGTATGGGTATGTCGCCCAGGAAGTGTTGCGTTAAGTTGACCACACCGCCGTAGTAGGCAGTAACGGAGTAGTTATACGGCATTCTGAAGACGGCGAGACTCCACGGGCCGGCGGCCGTTACGGCGTAAGACAGGCCGAAGCCGTAGTCGCTCAGCGGTATCGTAGCCTGGCTGTACATCGGCACGTAGACGTAGCCGGCCGACGAGACAGGTATTGTGTAGCTGGAGTTACCGCAGGACATGGTCACGCCAGATACTAATATCGGGAAGGAGGCGTTGTTGTAGACGGTCAGGTAGTCAAGCGCCGTGGTGGGCAATTCAAGAGTCGTCGCACCCATCGTGTACAACGCGCTGGAGTTCCAGACGGGCAGTCCGAGGGCCGCGCCTATCGCGAAGGTGCTGGTGGCGCCTATCGGGAAGCCGAGACCTGCGACAAGGCCGTAGCCGTCGTAGAACTCGTCCAGGTAGGTCTCCTTATACACCGGCACCGACGGCTCGGTGGCAGGCGTCGAGGCGGGTATGTAGTTCACCACCAGGTACGTCTTGCCGAGGAAGTCGTAGCCCACGACGTTGGCGCCCTTGCTGTCGGTCAGCGGGCCTAGCACCGTGGGCCCGGACGTGCAGAGGGCCTCCTTGGAGCCCGCGGCGATTATCCATATCCTGGCTATGTACGAGCCAGCCAGAGATACATAGGCATCGTCGGCGTACTCGGGAAGCAGGGCAATCTGGCCGGAGGGCACTATGTAGGTGACGGGCGCGCCGAAGCCGCCCCACTCCATGTAGGGCGAGTTGTATATGACGGGCTTGCCGACGGGCTGCGGGTATGTGACGGGCTTGAACTTGACGAATGTGGCGTTTATGAACGGCACAACCACAGGAACGTCATTGGCGATGGTCACACTGGCGTAGGTGGCATTTGCGTAGAGCCCGTTTATCAGAGTGGCGTTCGGGATTGTGTATAAGGCAGTGGTAGGTCCGGCCGTATAGCTCACCGTGACGTTAAATATCACGCCGGCAGTGGCGTTGCCGGGCAACAGGTGGAGCGCTATGTCGCGTATGTTGATGTCGTACGCCAGCAGGTTCTGCGTCAAGTTGGAGTACTGCGCCAGGTTGAACGTGGCGCTGTACGTCGCGCCGTTGGTGACGTTGGTGGCGGTGACTGTCACCGTGGCCTCGGTGCCGCTGCCCCAAGGCAGGTAGAGGCGCAGAGTCTTGAAGTTGAGCAAGTTCGTGTAGTTACTCGGCGAGTACATGTAGATGTTGAAGATCGAGCTGTACACGCCGGTGGACGGGTTGCTGAAGCTCACGGGCACGGCGTAGCCTCCCGCCAGCAACCCGACGAAGTTATTCCTCTCGAAGTAGTTGAAGGTGCGTATGAGCGTGTACGGATACTGCACATAGACCCACCTGTCGAAGCTGGCCGCGTGCTCGTAGCCGGTGCCGTTGATGGTGTAGAGATAGACCGGCGACGTCAGGTTCCTCGACACGAACAGATCCGGCAGATAGGCGAACTCGGCGCCGGCGCTCACCTGCTCGTAGCTACCGTAGTAGGCATACCGGCCGGTGAAGTTGTAGAGCACCTTGTCGTCGTAATACTGAGGATTGCCATAGGCGGTCAGGCTGGTAAGCATGTAATTCAGCGGCAACGGCGAGAAGCCGAAGGGCTTCACGAGCGAGGTCAGTATATTGGTATCGTTGAAGTTGGCTCCGGCGTAGGGGCTGTTGTAGGCGAAGCCGAAGTAGCCGTTGGCCAGAGTGAAGCCGACGTAGGCATTTACAGGCAGTCTGAGGTCCTTGGTGAACGCGGTCACGTTGATGGGCACCACGCTGGTCCTTATGTCGACGGTGGGCTTGGACAGAGTCACGTAGCCGTCGTACACCAGGTAGCCCATGTACCAGACCCTCACGTGGAGCATCATGCCGGGCAGGAACAGGTGGGCTATGTTGTAGGTGCCCACCGTGGCGGGAGTCAGGTTACAGAGGGACACCTTGCTGGTCTTGGGCTGGGCCGAGTAGAGCGTAAACACGGCGGAGTAGAGGTTGGTGGACGAGTTGGCGAGCCAGCTCGCCATGGCCGCGTAGGCCAGCGCGTTGGCTATGTCGGACAGATTGCCGCTGGGCGCTGCCGTGCATCCGGCGTAGGCCTGCGCCGTGCTCAGATAGTTAGAGGCTATGTTCTGCCATATGGACTGCATGCCTGTCATGCCGACAAGCCTGAAGTCGGTCAGTACATTGAAGTCCCCCTGCGTGAAGTTGAACCAGCTCGAGGAGTAGTTATACGGGCTGCTGTCGTCTGCGATGACCAGCGTCACGTTGGCGAGTATGGGCTTGGCGGCGCCGGGGTAGGGACCCGGCACTATGTACTGGCTACTCAGCAGGTGCTGGCCGGTCTTGTCGAATATCCTGAACACCGGGTTGTACACCTGCGCCTCGAAGGTCTGCGGCCCGGCGCACCAGGTGGTGAGAGTCAGAGTGGTGCTGTTGGCGACGATCCCGGCGTCGATGGCGCCCCTGGTGCCCAGCGTGTAGACGTAACTAGTGGAGCTGAGGTTGAGCCACTTGGCGTAGGCGCCGTAGGAGTTCCCGTAGAGCGTCTGGGCGGCGGTGTACGGCCAGGCCATGTCGACCTGCGGTATTATGGTCCTCACGGTCATCGCGAAGTTGACGCCTAGAGGCAGCTCGTCGAAGTAGGCGTAGCCCGACGCGTTGCTTATGGACTCGCCCATCCTAACCCCAACGTAGCCGGGCGCAAGGCTGGTGGGCACGAGGACGAAGCCGACCAGCGGATACTGAGGCCCTAGGTAGATCTCCTGGGGGGAACCTCCGACCGGGTCCTGCTCGGTCCAGACCGCAGCGACCACCTGGAACGTCTGCGGCGCTATGGGCAGATACACCACGGGCTTGAAGTAGGGCGCGTTGCTCAAAGCGATCTGTATGGGCGCGGGTCCCGTCGGCAACGCCGTGTTGCTGGTCGTGCCGTAGAGCTTATACCCGAAGTAGTTGAGCGTGACGTATGCAGTGGCTCTGTTGGTCAGCGGGGCGCCCCACTCGTTGACGGCGGCGGGCAGGGTCACGGGGACCTCGGCCTCGACGGGCAACTGCGCCAGAGTTATGTTCTGGCCGCCGTAGGATATGGTGAGGCTTATCGTTCCGTTAACCACGGAGGGCACGTTGCCGCAGAAGTCGCGGAAGAGGATGTTCATGGTCTTGAGGTTTATGGCTATGTTTACGGCATGCTCCAGGTTGTAGAAGGCCAGCTTCTGGGCCTGGAGGCCGTAGACGCCGGCGGTGGCGTTGTAGTAGATCGCCTGCACCGTGTAGGCGTCGTCGTAGACGGCCGGCCCGTACTGGGCCTGGAGGGCGCTGGCTACGTTGCTCTGCGTCTCCACCATGGTGCCGTTGGCGTATACCTGCGGGTACGTCGCGATCACGTTGGCAGTGCCGACGAGCACCGAGCCGGCGTATATCCTGAAGTTGTAGGTGTACTGCGTGGCGCCCACGGAGAGGCCGTACTGGCTGAACAAGCTACTCAAGCCGACCGCGTCGCTCCAGTTGAGGTACTTGAACGAGTAACCTTTGGTTGTGTTGACCAGCAGGGCGTTGAGCGGCGGGAGGGGCAGATAGCCGCTGGCGTTGAACAGCGTGAGGAGGTCCATGTATGTGCCGGGCGTTATGGGCACGTACTCGTACGGAGGCAGGGCCCACAGATACAGCGTGTTGAGCTGGTTTGTGCCGGACACGCTGCCGGTCCACGGGTCGGCAACCACGGCGTATTGCCCAGTCTCGGTCAGATAGGCGGCGGTTCCCTGGAACACGAAGGTCAGGCCCTGGGCCAGCGCCAAGCTGTTGAACGGCTGGCCGTTGGGCAGAGTCACGTTGTTGCGCCACCACAGAGGTATCTGGACGGGCAGTATCGAGACGGTCAGGTTGGCGGTAAAGCTCGACTTGCCGGTGCTGGTGGCGTTGAGCGGCGCCTGGAGGACGACCGCCTGCACGTAGCCGCTGGTGGGCTGCGGCTGGGCCGAGGTGTACTGGGTCGCCTGGTAGGAGTACTCGACTATAAGCCTGGGGCTCAGGTTGAGGGACGACAGCCTGGCCTTGTTGTTGGTGAGCGTTAGGGTTCCGCTTATCCACGCCAGGGTCGGGTGGCTGTATATCTGGTAGACGGCGTTGACCAGCTTGGCGCGCGTCATGGTGTTGAAGCAGTTGACTATATCGCTGAACGAGGACACGGTGCCGCCGCACAGCGTGTGGAGGAAGTGGAACCTGAAGTCGGTTATGTCGGTCTTCCAGCCGCCGTACTGCTGGGATATCGTGAGCGGATATCCGCCTATGTTCTCCTGCACCTTGAAGACGAAGTACTCGGGGCTCAGTATCGGGTTGCCCTTTATGTCGAACAACATGCCGATCTGTAGCGTGCTGAGAGGCAACGGCCATATGACCAGCCGCTGGCATGTGGCGTTGACGGAGGGCGGCGAGTACATGTAGACCCCCTTCGTGTAGTTAAGCGTCTCTATGACGTACGTCTCGTTCGGCTTGGGCGTTATAGATGCCCCGGTACGCGGGGTGGCTATCGGTATTGTGTATATGCCGTTGGTGCTGGTTATGAGCGTTTGCTGTACGTATGTGCCCGTCTGCTGGTTGTATATCGACATGACGACCTGGAACGTGTAGGAGACGCTCGACGGCGACAGCTGGCTGCCGACCGTCTGGCCGGCCGAGCCTAGCGACGAGACGTAGGTGCCCAGATACGTTATGGGTCCGAAGACCGTGCCGTTGGGTATCGTCGGGCTGGACAGCGGGGTGTAGGTCCACGTATAGACCGTCGATCCGCCTATGCTCAGAGTCTCGACGAGGGTCAAGTTGTACGACTGGCCGGCGGTCCCGACGCCCAGGTAGAACTGGTGCAACACGGCGCTTGTGAAGTTGGCGAAGTTGGCTTGGCCCTCTATCGTGAGTATCTGGCCCCAGCCGTTGCTGAGCACATACGACTGTATGTTGCCGTAAGTGGGGAACGGCGTACCGGTGGCATTGCCGTGGGGAGCTGTATAGCTGTAGTCGTAGTAGTAGTTGCGCACTGTGGCGTTGGGCAACACCGTGTAGTAGTGGCCTGTGAGGTTGCCCATCAGGTCGGCGAACGTGCCGTTGAAGTTGGGCACCTCGTACAGCAGGAAGTAGTATCCGTGCCAGTTGACCAGCAGGGCCACGTCCCACGTGGTGTATACGTTTATGTTAGCCGGCGAGACTTGGACTTGGAACGTCACGAAGCCCGTCGAGTTGGCGGTTCTGTTGACGATCACGTTGGTGAGCGACGTGACTTGTTTCAGGTCGCGTATCACTAGCGTGAACTGCCTGCCGGCGGCCCAAGAGTAGCTGTTAACCGTTTGGTGCCACGGGTAGATGCCCAGACTCTGGCACAGCGGGCATTCCGTGTTTATCTGCCAGGTCATGTTGTAGGTTATGGGCGCGGTGGGGACCGATACCGCCCCGCCCGCCTGGGAACCGGAGCTTCCGACGACTTGGGCGTGGGCTATTCCGACCAGCGCTAGGCCTATTGCCAGTAGTATGAGTACTGCTGTTTTGGGGTTGTGCATAACCGTGTGGTGGAGGGCGTATTTAAAGTTTTCGCGTTCTTAATTATGATATCCGGCGCCGCGCCGGGCGCCCGTCGGCCACCGGCCTAGGACGTCTGGGATATCTGTCCGTATATGTCCACCTGCAAAGGCCCGCCTATCGAGCCTCCGCTGTACGTCATCGTGTGGCCTGCCGCGTCGACGAGCACGACGGACCGCCCGTTGTAGTAGGCGTTTGTTATATAGTCGCTGGGGCCTTTGGCGAAGAGGTCGGCTATCTCGGTGGCGAACGACACGGCGTCTATGGTCCCTCCCGGGGGCTTTTGGTACATGAACGGCGGCACCGGTATTATCGAGGAGCCGCAGGTGACCGGCTGGCCGTTCACGTCGACCTCGGTCACCGAGCCTCCGGAGAACTTGACCACCACTGTGTACGACCCTATCGTGGCCGTGACTTGGCCTACGCCGTTGGTCGAGCTGCCGCTGAAGCCCACGGTGCGGGTCTCGCCGGGCGGGTTGACGTAGGCTGTTATGGAGCCCGAGAAGTATATCGTGTTGCCCGAGTAGCTGACTGATCCGCTGACGCTGTAGACCGCGACCGTGAGGGACACCGAGCCTATCGGCGTCCCCGTGCAGGTGGGGAACTGCTCGTAGGTCCTGCTGTCGGTGAACGACATGCCGGTTATCTGCCCCACGTAGAGCGTCGGCGGCTCCAGCTGGACGTATACCTGCACGGCGTACGTGGTCCCGTTGACCGTTATGGAGACCGTGTTCCACGCATTCAGCGCGGCTTGGAGCGTTCCGTTGATCAAAAGCCGGCCCCGGGGGGGCACTAGGTACGTGGAGCCCCCGACGGCCAGCGCCACGGGCCTCTCGGTGGCGTTGGTGGTGAGCGCCCAGGTGTACGGCACGGCGCTCTGCGACGACGATATGACTATCTGCGGCGAGAGGGCCGGGTTGTAGATTCCTCCGCCGATCTCCAGTAGGGCTCTCACCGCTATCGTGCTCACGTTCAGCGTCCACCTCCAGAGGGTCCCGTTGACGACCAGCTCCACGGGCCTGCGGCTGTAGGCAGGCACCGTGGAGTTTATCTGCAGGCGCCCGCCGGGCCTCAAGACGTAGCGCGTCCCGTTGACGTAGAGGGTCTCCGTGGCGTTCCCCGTGTTCTCCACGAGAAAATATACAGGGACGGGCTCCCCCGGCACGGCCTCGAGCGCCGGCGACTGGGCCCTCACGGCGTAGCCCACCGCAAGATACACCACGTCGACCTCCACCTCGACGCCGTCCACGTCGATATAGTACCTCCCCGCCGCCGTGGCGTTCACCCTCACCGCGACCGTCGCGTTCCCTCCGGGCGGCACGGCGATTCCGCCGAAGTAGCCCGTGTAGTTGCCCACGTTCTTGACGGTGACGTTTGCCGAGACGGACGCCGGCAGTCTGTACACCTCGACGGCGACGGGCTCCGCCACGAAGACTGGCGTGTAGTACAACACCTCGAACTCGTACAGCCTGGGCGTGCCGTTGACGTAGAGCAGGACGTAGTTAGCGCCGGCGCGGCTAACGACAGCCGTGAAGTTCAGCTCCGCGGACCCGCCGGGATCCAGCTCCACCGTGGTGCCGTTGACGACAAGGGCGCCGCGGGCCGCGCCGGCGTTCTCGACGCGGAACCTCAACACCGCGGCGGCCGGAAGCCTCGTGGCGTTGACCTCCTTGGTCTCCAGCGCCAGGGTCATGTTGGGCCTCGCGGGAGGCGGCGAGCTCGCCGTCGGGGGTGGAGAGGTCGATGCGGCGGTCTGCGTGGCGGTCGGCGACGCGGAGGTCGGGGTCCCGGCGGACGTCGTGGTCGTGCGGCCCGTCTCTGTGGTGTGGCTAGGAGCCGACGCGGCGGTCTGCGTCGTCTGCGCCGCGCTTGAGCTCGTCTGGGCCGTCTGCGTCGCCCCGCCGCCTGTAACTACATTCGCTAGGTAGGGGGACAGCGCGTAGAGCGCTATGGCGGCCGCCGCCACTACCGCCAGGAGTGCCAGCCTC